>Ga0255124_1000192_pt1 | contig 22714 bp, 11 predicted proteins | sample Law_Cont_RepB_8d_FD_188564 | JGI IMG/M metagenome (GOLD analysis project Ga0255124, IMG submission 188564) | Freshwater microbial communities from St. Lawrence River, New York, United States - Law_Cont_RepB_8d | ecosystem: Environmental > Aquatic > Freshwater > River | place: USA: New York... | reverse complement strand
GCCGCGCTGGTTCTGGGCCACGCCTGCCGTGATCATCCGCCCAGTTCGGATCAGGGCGTGGCCGAGGATTTTTCCTCCCGGCACAGCCAGGGTATCAACGCCCTTTTCGGCGATGGTTCTGTCCGTACCATCCATTCCGGGGTGGATATGCGCATATACCCCTTCACCGCCAGTATCGCCGACGGACTGGCACTAAGTGCTGATTTTTAAGGCCGTGACCTGCCCACTCCCCAAAACAGTCCCACCGGATAGGTTGAGCTTAACCCTGTCCGAGTGAGGGTTGAAGCATAAAGAAACGGTTTTCAGATGAGCAGATCGTGGCGATCTTGCGTGAGGTGGACACGAAGGGAAAGTCCATCGAAGAAACTTGCAAGTGTCACAAGGTTTCAGTTCAGACTTTCTACCTTTGGCGCAGCCGTTTCGGCTCGCTGCAGGAGAACGAGGTCAAGAGACTCAGGGAGATGGAGAAGGAGAACGCCAGGCTCAAGCGTCTGCTCGCGGAGCGAGCCCTTGAGCTGGATGTGGTCAGGGAATTCCTGAAAAAAAGTAGCCTGTGCGGCCGAAAGACGGAAAGCGGTGGGATTTCTGACTGCCGGGGGCCTGTATGTCCGCAGATCGTGTGCCATCCAGCGGATCAGCCGAAGCTCCTTGGGATACCTTCCCCTCAAGGATGACTCCGCGCTGGTGCGGCAACTCAAGGAACTGGCGGGCAGAAACCCTTGTCGTAGTTAACGCATGTTGCAAGGGTTACGCACTAATCTGGAGATTGGCGTGCCCAGAAGGAGAATTTTTGCTATTCGTTTAAAGGTCGTTTTTGGTTTTTACCCAGGTGTGTTTGGTTTTTTGACTGTGCCAACGGCTTGGACTCTGCCGCATCCGGCTTGCCTGCAGTTAGGTCGCCGGATTTTGACGGGCCCACCCGTCTGGGGACGAGGGCTGGCCCCATGCAGACTCTAGGGCGAGGGTGTCGGGGCCTGTCTGTCTGTTAGTGATTCAGTTTCCGTTCTTTTTCCTGATCAGGAAAGCGCTGGTTTCGAGGATCACCACGAGCAGGGTGGCGGCCACGGACACACCGAAGGCGATCCATCCGTAGGGCACAAGGTCTTGGCGGTAGTCCGTGAGATTGATGGCCACCGGGATGATGATCACGCTGACAAAGCTGGCCAGTCCTGCAAAAGCATAGGGCCATCTCATCGCCAGGCTCCCGGGATGATAACTTTCATTAGACCGGGATGGAAGGAAGGTGCCCTTCCTGGGCGGGAAGGGCACCCTGCTGAAGCTGATGAGGGTTACCGGCCGCGCAGGCGGGCGATCAGCCGGCTGATGATGCCCGCACGGGCGCGGCGCTGGGCGGTTTCCTCGACCGGGGTTTGGATCACACTGGTCGGTGGGGTAGCGAGGCCGGGCTCGGGCTGGACCACCAGCCGTGGCACCTCTGCATTCCCAGTTCGGATCACCGGTGCGGGCACCGCCGCCGTTGTGGTCGGCACAAATTTGTAAATCCCTTTGCCCTCCGCGCTGACAATCGTGAGATAGGCCTCGCCCGCCTCATCCTCGCCGAAGGTGATCACAGGCAGCATCGGACTGGCAATGGCGTAGTTGCCTTTCACCTTTCCAGTCTGCTGGTCATAATCCAAGGCCCACACTTTGCCTGAGACATAGTCGGCATACAGGTATTTGCCCACCAGTTCTGGAATTGCCTTGCCCCGGTACACAAATCCTCCCGTGATCGATTTACCCACCTGATGGTCATATTCCCAAATCGGGTCAATCAAGGGTGTTACCGGAGGTTGGCGCTTGCTGTTGCCAAAGGGTTGGTTCGCCTCGCGTAGGTTCCAGCCGTAATTGCCACCCTTGGTGATCACATTGATCTCTTCCCACAGGTTCTGGCCCACATCAGCGCAAAACAGAACACCTGTCTTGCTATCGAATGCGATACGCCACGGGTTACGCAGGCCCAAGGCCCAAATCTCTCCCTTGGCTCCTTCGCGGCCGACAAACGGGTTATCTTTGGGTATCGCGTAGTTCAGTCCCGAATCCTTGCGATCCACATCCAGGCGCAAAATCTTTCCCAATACCGTGTCCAGCCGTTGACCAGCTTCGAACGGGTCGTTGGCGGCACCACCGTCACCTAGAGCGACATACAGCTTGCCATCAGGGCCGAAGGCAATCGTGCCACCGTTGTGGTTCCAGAATGGCTGCGCAATCTCCATCAGCACCTCCTCACTCTTCAAGTCTGCCAAGTCCTTTCTGCCGGCCTTTAGCTTGAAGCGCGAGACAATCGACTTCCGCGGCATCTCGCGATTGGTGAAATAGCAGAAAAACTCGCCGTTTTCACGGAAGCGTGGGTGGAAGGCCAAACCCAGGAAGCCTTCCTCGTTTTCCTTGTCGCTGTATCGCACCCGGCTGGTCAGATCGAGAAACACCTTGCTTTCGCCACTTCCAGACTGCGGTACGGTATGAATCACGCCGTGCTGGTCAGCCATAAACAGCCTGCCAGAGCCATCGCCAGCGTGGGTGATTATGATCGGACGCAGCGGGTTGGGTTTGTCTTGGTCATCCACCGGCTTGTAACCAGACCATTTGACACCGGAATACACGGTTTCAAGCTTCACGGGCAGGTTGCCGTCAATTGGCTGGCGGGGGTTGCCGCGCGCGTCCACTTCGCGAATCTTGATGTTGCGAAAGGCTACCTCGTCGCCATGGTCTTGCAGGCAGATGTGGCCCTTGGCGGCTTTGGCAAAGCCTTCGAGCTTGGCGAACTTGCTCTTGGCAAGGCGCTCGTTCCAGTTCTTGTCGCCAATCTTGCAGGTCCAATAATGGCTTCCATTGACAAACAATTCAGCGCGGTCTTCGCATACCAGCAGCCTGAACTGGTTCCACTGGCCAGCTTGACGGGTGGTGTCTAACGGCTTTTGCGTGAAAGGGTTGTTGCCGGTCGAATAAAGCTGGTACAGCCAGCCCGCTTTTTGCGGGTCGTGCCCGTCCACATTGTCTTGGATCTGCACTTCGGGTCCGGTATGCCAAGGTTGGGCGGCATCCTCGGTTACTTTGAACATCAGGCCGCTGTTGCCACCTTTGGCAACCTTGAATTCAAGCAACAGCTCAAAGTTTCCAAATTGGTCCTTGGTGATGATGTCGCCGGCGCCTTTTTCCGAGCGCACCAACTCCCCGTTAGTCACCTTCCATTGAGGCCTAAGGGTGTCTTTCTTAAAATTGCGAAAGGCACTGGCTGATTTGCCGTCAAATAGCAACTTCCAGCCGGCTTTCTCCTCCGCCAAGCTAATCGTGTTTTCCCCAGCAATCACCCCACCACCTGCCGCCAGCAAGCAGCCTGAGGCAAAAATTCCCAAAATTCGTTGCATGTGCTGTACTCCTTACCAAAAAAACACCCGGCCTTCACACATGATAGCAGCGGATTCCAGCATTGTTTTGCCGCTTGTTCATGAGCCCAGGTCCGGTTAAACTCATGCACCCACCCATGGAGCCTCTCTCCCATGCCCGCAGCGCAATTTTCTTCGTTAGTTCTGGCCCTTGCGATTGCAGCCATTCAGACCGTGCCGGTTAGTGCCCAATCTGCTGGTGCCCGTTCGCGCTTTGTGGCAGATGCTGCGCCTTTTTTGAAAAGTTACTGCCTCCGCTGCCACAGCACCGACAAGCATGAGGGCGAGTTCGACTTGGAGCGTCTGGCCGCCGCCGAGAAAGTGGGCCTGGATGCATCCGCCTGGAGGCGGGTCGCCGAGCAGCTAGACACCAACGAGATGCCACCCGCAAGCTCGAAGCAACCCGACAAAAAGGCGAAGGAACAATTTCGCGCCTGGGTGGGCAATCTTCTCGATGATCTGGCCCGTGAGCGTGCCGGTGACCCGGGCCGTGTGATTCTTCGCCGCCTCGACAATGCCAGCTACACCTACACCCTGAAAGATCTATTGGGAGTCGACCTCAAACCCGCCAAGCAGTTTCCAGCAGATGGGGCTGCTGGCGAGGGCTTCACCAATGCAGGCGGGGCGCTGGCAATGTCCCCCGCCCTCATCGACCGCTATCTCGATGCTGCAGGTGAAATCGCCAAGCATGCTGTGTTCCTTCCTGATGGCATTCGCTTTTCGCCCTCTACCATGCGCCAAGACTGGGCAAATGAAATCCTGGCCCGCATCCGCGCTATATATGCGCGCCACTCTTCTTCCGAGGGGGCAAGCCAAGTCAATTTGCAAGGCATTGTGTTTCAAACCAATGACGGTGGCCGCCTGCCCCTGAAAAACTACCTCCAACTGCTGGTGCAATATCGGGACAAGGCAAAAGCAGGTCCCGCTAATCTGCAAGAAATGGCCAAAAATGCCGGCCTTAATCCCCGCTATGCCAAGGCGCTGCTCGATGCCCTCGATGCAAGCCAACCTTCTTGGCTGCTCGATCAGGTTCGCCCGGTCTGGAAATCGGGCGAGCCAAACACTGCTGACAAACTAGCCGCAAGCATCATCCCCTGGCAGCAGGCGCTCACCCGCTTCCAAAGCGTGGGCCACATGAAACCCTGGATGGTGCCGCCCCAGTTCACAACTCTCAAATCCGATAACGCTGTAACCAATAACGAAAACACCGCCAGTTGGCGCACCATGCCCACCACAGGTGGTTTTCCAGCTACCTCCGCAAGCCAAGACTTGCGAGTGGAAATCCCCACCGCGCTTGTGGGTGTTGGCCAAACGCTCTTCCTTTCGGTGGGCGATGCTGGTGACGGCCCCGAAGGCGATTTGACAGTCTGGAACAATCCCCGCCTCACCCTGCCCGGACAAAAGCCCATACCGCTTGGCGACCTGCGTGCCTTGGTGGAGGAGCGACTTGCCCGTCGTGAAAAACTGCTGGCCCTAACCACCAATGCCCTTGCCGCTGCAGAAGAGGCCCTAAACACCCGGTCAGAGCCCAATTCCGCGGAGCTTGCCAAAAAACACGGTTTAGATGAGCCATCACTCAAGGCATGGTTCGGGTTTTTGGGCCTGACCTCGGGCTCCAGTCCCGCCTTGAAATACCTCACCAACAAAACCACCCAAGGGGGTGGCCATGCCTTCGTCAACGGCTGGTCAACAGGTGATCTGCCCAGTTTGGCCACTAACTCCTCTGCACAAACAGTACGCATTCCAGGCGTGCTAAAAGCCCACGGCGTGGTGGTTCATCCCACACCCGACCGTGCAGTTTGCGTTAGTTGGAAAAGTCCGGTCAATGGCCCACTCACCATCACCGGGGCAGTCAAGCATGCCCACCCAGAGTGTGGCAACGGTGTTTCTTGGTCGCTCGATGTGCTTCGGGGCGGCTCACGCCAACGCCTCGTGGGTGGCATCGCTCATGGTGGCAACCCCCAAGCAATTGGCCCGGTCGACCAACTGCCCATCCGTCAGGGAGATTTGCTCACGCTGGCTATTGGCCCTCGCGATGGCGATCATTCTTGCGACCTTACCGATCTCGAACTCAATATTGCCGGCCCTGATGGCAAAAAATGGAGCCTGACAGGTGATGTGGCCGACACCATCCACGCTGGTAACCCCCATGCAGACAAATTGGGCAACGCGAATGTCTGGCATTTTCATTCCGAACCGGTGAGCCCGGGTGCCGATGGCGGGTTACAAATTCCCGGTGGTTCAATTTTGGCCAAGTGGCAAACCAGTGGAAATGCCGCCGAGCGCAAAAAGTTGGCAGCAGATCTTGCCAGCTTGCTCACCGGCAAGCCCCCCGCCGATGCCAAAAACCCCGATGCGCAACTTTTTGCCCGCATGACCGCCTTGGCAGGCCCGCTGGTGAGTGCTGCTCCGCCTGTGTCCGTCGATCCTTCCCGGCTCTCGGCAAGCGTTTGGGGTATCGACCCCGCGCTGATGGAAAAAGGCCGTCTGGCCATTAAGGCACCCGGCCAAGTATCGGTACGAATCCCCTCCGAACTGGGTCAGGGCTTGGTCTTTGAAGCCTCTGTCGCTCTTCAGCCCGAACAAGGGGCCAGTGGCAGCGCCCAGGCCAGGGTTGCTGTCAACGACAAATCGCCCCTGGGTGGTGCCAGACCCGACAGCCCGGTGCTGGTAAAGCCAGGCACCGCCAAGGCGAAAAGCGTGGAGGAAGGCATGGCTGCTTTCCGCGACCTGTTCCCGGCCGCTTTGGCCTACACCAAAATCGTGCCGGTCGACGAGGTGGTCACCCTCGAATTATTCCACCGCGAAGATGAGCCCCTTTGCCGGCTGATGCTCACCCCCGAGGAGAAGGAAGAGCTCGATAGCCTCTGGCGCCAACTGCACTTTGTCATAAGGGACAAGCTCACGCTGGTCGATGCTTACAACCAATTGATGGAATACGCTACCCAAGACAGTAACCCCAAGCTGTTCGAGCATCTGCGTAAGCCCATCAACGAAGCTGCTGCCGCCTTCCGTCAGGAACAGAAAAGCGCTGAGCAGGCCCACCTTCGGTCGGTTCTATTACTGGCTGATAAGGCGTATCGTCGGCCGCTGACGCAAGATGAAAAGGCTGCATTTGCCGATCTGTTTGCCAAGCTGAAATCCTCAGGCATGGAGCCCGAACAGGCCCTTAGAATGGTGCTGGTGCGGGTCTTTGCCTCGCCTCACTTCATCTACCGGTTGGAAAGTGCCCCGTCGGGCGACAAGGCATCCGCCGTCACGCCAGATGAACTGGCGACACGCCTGAGTTATTTTCTCACCTCCAGCCTGCCCGATGACAGGTTGCGCCGGGCCGCGGCGGAGGGCCGGCTGGCACAGCCTGCTGATATCACCCGCGAGGCGAAAAGGTTGCTTAAAAATTCTAATGCAGATCGCTTGGCTCGTGAATTCGCCTGCCAATGGCTCCATGTTTACGGTTTTGCCAGCATGGACGAGAAGAGCGAACGCCATTTTCCCACTTTCAATGCCTTGAAGGCCGACATGGAGGAAGAGGTGGTCCGCTTCTTCACCCACCTGTTCCAAAACGATGGCTCCGTGCTCGACATCTTGCAAGGTGACAGGGTCTGGGTGAACGAGGCCATGGCCAGGCATTACGGCATTCCGGGTGTTCAGGGTGCTGACTGGCGCATGATCGAAAGCGCCCATCGTTATGGTCGCGGCGGCATCCTGACCATGGCGGCCACGCTGGCAAAGCAATCAGGGGCCTCTAGGACCAGCCCCATTTTACGGGGCAACTGGGTTAGCGAGGCCCTATTGGGTGAACGCCTTCCCCGGCCTCCCAAAGATGTGCCTCGCCTTCCCGAAGATGAAGCCGCAACCGAGGGCAAAACCGTACGTGAATTGGTGCAAATGCACTCAAGCGATCCCCGCTGTGCTGGTTGCCATGTTCGCATCGACCCGTTTGGATTTTCTTTGGAAGGTTTCGATGCCATAGGCCGTGCCCGATCCAAAGACTTGGGTGACCGTGCCATCGATACCAAAACCAAAACCCGTGACGGGGTCGAACTCGAAGGGTCCGAGGGCTTGGAGAAATACCTGGCAGTCGATCGCCGGGCCGCATTCATCCACCAGTTTTGTAAAAAACTGTTGGGATATGCATTGGGCCGCGAGGTTCAGGTGGCCGATGAGCCAACCTTGGCAGCCATGAAAAAGGCCCTCGAAGAAAATGGCCACAAATTTTCCTCCGCCTTGAAAGTGGTGGTGGAAAGCCCGCAATTCCGCACCATCCGTGGTGCGGCTGCGCTGGACAATCCCTAAAAATTCTGTTTTTTGGCGACAAAAGTCTTTTTCAAGTGAATAATGGCCAGTAGGCCAACACGAGGGGCATAAAATGGCGCGACAAATCTTGAGCGGTATCAAAAAGAGCCAAGTCCATCGGCGTACTTTTTTGCGCGGTTTAGGTGTCAGCATGGCACTGCCATGGATGGAGTCTTTCCCGGTTTGGGGCCTCGACGACAAACCCGCCTCAAGCGGTAGCGGCGACAAAGCCAAGGCTGCCCCCCTCAGGTTTGCCGCTCTTTTTTCAGGCAACGGCTTCCACAGTCGCGAATGGTGGGCGAAGGGTGAAGGCAAAACCATGGAGCTGGGCAAAGTGCTCGAGCCCCTTGCCCCGCACCGCGAAAAGCTTCTCTTCGTTCGCGGCCTGTTCAACGCCGAGGCGTTGAAGGGCAACATCCACAGCTCGCAAACTGGCAATCTGTTATCGGGTGCACCGCTGGCATCAGGCGGTGAAATCCGTTCGGGCACCAGCATCGACCAAATTCTGGCCCAAAGGCATGGTGCCGATACCAAGGTGCCCAGTCTGGTGCTGGGTTGCGAATCGGCCAACCCCGCTGTGCACAAGAACTATTCCATGCTTTACAGCTCCCACATTTCGTGGAGCTCTCCAACAACACCCACTCCGCTGGAACTCTACCCAGCTCTCGCCTTCGACCGTCTGTTCAAGGACGATGTCGAAAAAGGCCAGGAAAGCGTGCTCGATGCCGTCCGTCAGGATGCCAGCGACTTCCGCAAAAACCTGGGCTCAAGCGATCAGCGCAAGCTCGATGAATACCTCGAAAGCGTGCGTGAGGTCGAGCGCCGCATCAGCCGTGCCGGCAAGCGTGGCGAATTGCAGGGCCAAAAACCCGTCGCTAACCAGCCACCGGCAAAACGCCCCAAAGACGGCATTCCTCAAGACATTGCCGAGCACATGCGACTGATGTGTGACATTGTGGTTTTGGGCTTCCAAACCGATACCACCCGCATCACCACCCTCAAGCTGAATAACGACCATTCTTCGCTCAGGTTTCCCAATCTGGGTGTGGATTACATGATCCATCACCTTCTGTCCCACTCCGACACGGCCGATTGGCTCAAGGTGAACCAGTTCTTCCTGGCCCAGCTTGGCTACATTGCCACCCGCTTGGATGGTATTCGCGAAGGCGATCGCACCGCCCTCGACAATTCGGTATTGCTCTATTGCTCAAGTATGCTCACCGGCGGTCACGATGCCACCAACCTGCCGGTTGTCATGCTGGGAAGTGCCGGCGGCCAAATCAAAACAGGCCGAGTCCTCGATTACGTGAACAAGCCCGAGCGCAAAATGTGTAACCTGTACCTGTCCATCATGGACAAGTTCGGCGTGAAGTTGAACGAGTTTGGCGACGCCAAAACCCGTCTCGTCGAGGTTTGATTCAATAAAGAAAAATAACAAGAAAGGCCTCCGAATTTCGGGGGCCTTTCTTCTTTTGCGGTGACTTTTTCACTTGGCAAACCCCAAACCAAAAACTTGACCAATAACCGGCCTCCATGCAGCCCGGACAGGTTCTTTCACCCGGCTCCCGCTTTCTGATAATCTAGCTCCGTTCCATTCGTTCGGAGTTTTATTATCTTGAGGTCATAATATGCTGCTTTGCCTGTTACTCTGCCTCCCGGCCGACCCTAACCCTGTAGCCGCCCAAAAAAATACCCTGCTCGATCGCTACCTGCTAGCGTCCGATGCCAGCTACAAATGGTCCAAGCAATCGGTTGAGGGCAATTTTCTCACCGGTACCACCCATCACCTCAAACTCACCAGCCAGACCTGGCAAGGCCATCGTTGGGATCATGACCTGTTGCTCTTTGTTCCCCCGGGTGCCAAGCCCGGCAAGACCATCGTGCTTCTCAACACTGGCGGTAATCCATCCGGCGGCAATCGCCTGCTGGGTTTTACCATCGCCGCAAGGCTCAAGGCGCCTGTCGCTGTCCTTTTCCAGATTCCCAATCAGCCCCTCTACAACCGCACAGAGGATGCCCTCATTGCCGAAACCTTCGTCCGCTACCTCGAGGCTGATGGCAAAGATATTTCATGGCCCTTGCTTTTCCCCATGGCCAAGGCCTGCGTGCGTGGCATGGATGCCCTGCAAGATTACACCAAAGATGCATGGAAAGAGAATGCGGTCGAAAAGTTTGTCCTGACCGGGGCCAGCAAACGCGGCTGGACCACCTGGCTAACCTCCGCCTTTGACAAACGCATCATTGCCTTCGCCCCACTGGTTATTGATACCCTCAACATGCAAGACCAGATGAGCCACCAGATGGAAGCCTTTGGCAAACCCAGTGAGCAAATCAAAGACTATGTAGAACGCAAGCTTGTCCCACTGCCGCCTGGCGATGTCGCTAGTGGCCTTTGGAAAGGTGTCGATCCATTCAGCTACTCCGAGCGCTTCAAACAGCCAAAACTCATCGTCAATGGCGCCAATGATCCCTATTGGACAGCCGATGCCCTCAACCTTTACTGGGACAAAATTCCTAGCCCCAAGCATGTGCTCATCGTGCCGAATGCCGGCCACGATCTGCGCGAAAAATCACCCGAAGGCACCCGGTCCATCGACCGCGCCCTTGCAACCCTCACAGTGTTTAGTCGCCGTGCAGCAGCCGGAAAATCCATGCCAAAAATGGAATGGCAGCATTCGGGCGACACCGCCTATGCAAACCTTTCCGTCAAGGCAGAGCCCGCACCCTCCAAGGTTACCCTGTGGCAAGTGAACGCACCCCGACAAGACTTCCGCAAGTCTGAATGGAAACCCACCGACCTCAAAGTGGCCGAAGGTTCTGCCGAGGCCAAGGTTTTCAAACCAGCCTCGGGTGCGCTTGCCTTCTACGCCCTTTGCGAGTTCAACGACGACATTGAACCCTACTGCCTGGCAACCCAGGTCAGGGTGCTGGAGGCGGGCAAGTAAAACTATAAATGTTCACAGCCTACGCAGGCGAGTCACCCTTTTTGGGGGCGGCTCGCCTGCGAATTTTTACTATCATTGCTCTAAACCTATCCCAATCCAAACACTCGGGCCAAAATGGCGACTCCAGAAAAAACTACCGACTCCATCGATACAGTCGATTCCATCGCCACACTGGCCACCGAGGCACGCAACCCCGACTCGTGGCAACTCGATCAGCTCGACGCCTTGGGCATTGCCCGGCTGATGAACCAACACGATGCCACTATCGCCTGCCAGCTAGAAGCCCAACTCCCCGCCATCGCCCTACTGATTAATGCTCTGGTTGATCGCATGAAACAAGGTGGGAGGGTCATTTTCACTGGCGCTGGAACCAGCGGCCGTTTGGGGGTTCTCGATGCGGCTGAGTGCGTTCCCACTTTTCAATCACCTCCCGGCCAAATCGTCGGCCTGATAGCCGGGGGCATGGGGGCCATGTTTCGGGCCGTCGAGGGTGCCGAAGATTCCCCAGAACTGGCCGCTCAAGATTTGACCGCTCTGGGATTAGACAAGCGTGATTCTGTGATTGGCATCGCTGCCTCGGGTCGCACTCCCTACGTGCAGGGCAGCCTGACTGAGGCCCGCCGCGTTGGCGCCCTCACCGCCGCAATTGCCTGTGTGCAAAACAGCCGCATAGGTGCGTTAGCAAGCCATGTGATTGAGGTGGTAACCGGGCCAGAGGTACTCATGGGCTCAACGCGCTTGCGTGCCGGCACCGCCACAAAGCTGGTGCTCAACACGATCACCACAAGCACCATGATTTTGCTGGGTAAATCCATGGGCGATCTGATGGTCGACCTGTGCGCCAGTAACGAAAAACTGCGCCTCCGCTCGGTGCGCCTTGTCGCCATGGGCGCCAATGTGGACATGGAAACAGCAGCCAAGGCTCTATCCATTGCCAGTGGTGAGGTTAAAACCGCTATTGTTGCTCTAAAAAATAATATTTCTGCTGTGGATGGCAGGGCCCGGCTACGGGCCGCACAGGGCAGGGTGGCGTGGGCTATCAACTCCCAGCCAGCAACATTAGCCAAGCCAACCCAATTGGTGGCTATTGGCATCGACGGGGGCGGCACCTCCCTAAAACTTCGTCTCGCCATGCGCGACGGAGATGGCTGGAATCGCCTCCCTCTGTCTTCTGGCCCGCCCGCATTGCCGGCCACCCATGGTTCCGACGGCACAGCCTTCGAATGGCGCAGACGAATTCTCGGTGAATTGGCCCTGATTGGCCTTAACGAATCTGCGGTGGGTGCTGTGGTTTCAGGAACTTCGGGTGCGGGTAACCCACAGGTGAAACAAGAATTGGCCCGTTATTTGGCAGACTGGTTCCCACATGCCAAAATCGAAATCCTTGCCGATGTCCAATTGCTGGCTCGCGCCGCAGGCGACAAACATGCCCTTTGCCTGGTAGCCGGCACCGGGTCCATTGCTTGGTGGGAACCCGATAACACCACCATCCACCGTGCCGGCGGTTTTGGTCCAGGTATTGGCGATGAAGGTAGTGGTGCGTGGCTTGCCGATGAAGCCATACGGGCTGTTTGCATGGCCGATGACGGCCGTGGCCCCGAAACTTCTTTAACCCAAGCCCTGCTCAATGAAACAAAACAAACCGATGCCCGTGGTTTAGCCGTTTGGCGCCAAAAAGCAGGCCGAACTGCAGCCGGGTTGACCCGTCTGGTTTTGCAGGGAGCCACCACAGGCGATACGGTTGCCCAATCTTTGCGTGCAAAGGGAATCTATCACTTGCGAGCCCTAGCCCAAGTGGTTTTGCGCAAAGGTGGCGGAAACCGCCCTAAAATGCTTGTAGCCGGCGGTGGATTATTCTCAAATGATGATTTTTGGCAGGTTTTTCAAGAATCTTTTCACAATAGCGGGGCCGAAATGCCAGTCTGGACCCGAATCACTCACCCGGTGGACGGGGCCCTTGCCGCTGCTGAGGGATTATTCCTGTAAATCAACTTGGCTAACAGCGAAAGATAGGCAAATTTCATTTGGTGAACGCGACCAACTGATCTAAAATGAATCCTCCTGCCAAAAACGGCTTGCGCCGTTATTTGCCCGTTCCCTGCCCATGCCAAGGTGATTCATGGCGCATCCTGAAAACTTACCCTGTGCCTCCGTCAGCCGCAGGGGTTTTGTCGGCACTCTGGCAGCTTTAGGTCTAACGGATTCTTCCCCTATTCAAGCCGGCGAGCAACCCGTTGCCCAAGCCTGTATCTGGATCAATCTGGTTGGTGGGCCCTCTCAATTAGACACATTCGATCCCAAACCCAACGCCCCGGCCGAAGTGCGTGGTCCTTTCCAATCCATCCCCACCGCCCTGCCCGGCGTTCGACTCAGCGAACTTTTTCCCAACCTGGCCCATAGATTAAATCAGGTCACTCTCCTTCGCGGTTTGCACCACACCAATCTGCCCACCCACGAGTCCGGTTGGCAAGAGCTCCAAACCGGCTCCTATTCCAATCAATCGTCCATCGCGCCATCGCTTGGGGCCCACCTCGCCACCAAAGGTACTAATGGCCAACCCGGCTGGGTCGTCACGCCTGCCCCAATCAATCCCGATGGGCTTTGCTGGCACAATGATGGCCAATCACCTGGCCACCTCGGTGCAACCCATGCCGCCGTGCCACTTGAATACCCTTCAACTGATTTGGCGAATCGATTTTTGTCAGCGGCTAACGCCGTGCAGTCAGGTGCCCGATTTGTCACAGTTAACACCGCCCTTTCCGTGTTTCATCAGCGCACCTGGGATTGCCATGCCGATGGTGGTTCCCTCAACACCACAGTCGCTCAAACTGGCCAACTAGGCCACGACCTCGATTATGCCCTTTCCCAACTGCTCGATCATCTCAAAAACACCGGACTACTCAGCCAAACAATTGTAGTCGCCACCGGCGAAATGGGCCGAACCCCGCATATGAATGGCCGCGGTGGCCGCGACCATTGGGCCCGCGCTTGGACTGCCCTCGTTGCCGGCGCCGATCTGCCCGCCGGCGCGGTCATCGGCCGAACCGATTCCCTTGGTGGTGAACCACTCGACTCCCCGCTTAAGGCTTCTGGTTTGCACGCCTTGGTTGCCTCCAAACTTGGAATAGCCTGAAAGTATCCAATAGATCTGTTTCGAACACGCCTTTAAAGTATGGAGAATGAAGATGTCCGATTTGCCAGATGCCCCCGAAGGCGACTTCATATTCGACGCCACCGAGGAGAACTTCGAGGCCCGGGTTGTCATGTCACCTGTGCCGGTGGTTGTCGATTTTTGGGCCACTTGGTGTCAGCCTTGCAAAATGCTGAAGCCGCTCCTTGAAAAGCTTGTCCGCGAGCGCGGCGGTAAAATCGCTCTCGCCAGGGTCGATGTCGACAAACAGCAGCGCATTGCCGCGGCTATGGGCATCAGCTCCATTCCTGATGTGGTCGCCTTTGCCGAGGGCCGCCCAGTAGACCGCTTCACCGGCATCCTTCCCGAGAAAGAGCTTGGCGAATTTCTCGATCGCCTGCTTCCCACCGAGGCCCAAAATCTTGTCGAGCAAGCCCGTGGCGTTGAAGAATCAGGCGACCTCGCCACCGCGGAAAAACTCTACCGCCAAGCGCTCGAAGGTGAAGAATTTCTCGATGAGGCCCGCGTTGGTCTCGCTCGCCTGCTACTGGCAAAAGGCGAACATGCCGAGGTGGGCACCCTGCTCGAAATGGTTAACTGCGGTGGTGAGATTGGTGACGAGGCCCTCGCCCTCAAAGCCCGCTCATGGTTCGCCATCCGCCCGGGAATCAACACCAACATTGAGGAAGCCTCCCATAAAGTTGCCACAAGCCAAGGCAAGGAAAAGGCACGCGCTCTATACGAGTTGGGCTGTTGCCAGGCCATGCGTGGCGATTACCCCGCCGCCCTCGAATCATTGGTCACAGCCGGGGAAGACGATGTTACCCTTCTCAACGGCCCGGTGAAGGAAGCGATGGTCCAGGCTTTTCACGCCCTGGGCGACATTCACCCTGTCACAAATGACTACCGTACCCGCCTGATGATGCTGCTCTGCTGATTGGGGGCCAGGCTGCCAACCCTCGCCCTTTCACCCCCACCCTCCAGGGGATATGGCCATGCTCCAGTTGCTATGCGTTTCCTTTTTGGTTCAATCCGGACAACCCGCCCAGGCAGATCGTGCCAAAGCCTTGTTTGCTCCCGACAACCTCGTTGCCTGGTGCGTTGTCCCGTTCGATGCCAAAAAACGAACACCTCCGCAACGCGTCAAAATGTTGCAAGACGCAGGTGTTCGTAAGCTGGCATGGGATTGGCGCGACGAGCACCTCGCCACCATGGATGATGAATTCGCTCTACTCAAAAATTCTGGCATCGAATTGACAGCCGTCTGGTTTCCCGCTTCACTCAATGGCCCGGGTGAAAAAATACTTCAAGCCGCTGCCAAACATGGCCACAAACCGCAACTGTGGGTTAGTTTGGGCGACCCCGCTCCCGGAAAACCCCAGCCAGACAAGGTGAGGGCCGCCGCTAATACACTGGCACCCATTGTAGTTGCAGGCAACAAGCAAGGCTGCAAGGTTGCCCTCTACAATCATGGCGGGTGGTTTGGTGAACCAGAAAATCAGCTTCAAATCATTGCAACACTCAAAGAATTAACCAAAATCGACTCCGGAATTGTCTACAACCTGCATCACGGTCACGATCATCTGCCCCGGCTGGCATCCATGCTCAAAAACATCCTGCCACATGTCCTGTGCCTCAACCTCAATGGCATGGATCCTGAAGGCGACAAATTCGGCCGTAAAATTCTGCAAATGAGTCAGGGTGCCAGTGATCTCGACTGCCTGAAGATAATTGCCAATTCAGGCTACAAGGGCCCTATCGGCGTTCTCGGCCACACAGATCACGATGCCGAACTAACCCTGCGCGACAACCTAGACGGCCTCGCATGGCTTACCAAAAAATTGGTGGGCCAAGAACCTGGCCCTGCCCCCACTCCCAGAACACCCGTTCCAACCCGCATTGAACCCCGGCCACCCACCCCGGCCGGGGACTTGGGCTGGCTGGCCGAAGGCAAGCCAGAATACCGCACCGCTCCCCTCACTGCAGAAGTGCGGGCTAAGTTGGGCGATGCCGCCGATTTTCGTGTCCTTTTGGCCTGCGACAATAAAAACAGCCCAACCCATTGGGAGCTTTTCACCTCCCCGGGCAAAGGCACACTTTCAGTCTTCATGCCCGGCCGCAAACCAGATCATCTACACTCTGAAAAGGTGATTGCAGATGGTGGCGAGCACACGGTCGGGCTCGTTATCGCTGAAGCCGAGGTTCAACTTTGGGTCGATGGCACTCGGGTCGCCCAAGCCCCTGCCAAGGGCATGGGGCTCAATCCACTGGAAGGAAATCTCGGCATCGGCCGCCTGGCCGAAGGTGGCCTCGCTACCGGAGGGGCCGTGCGTTGGGCCCGCATCAGAAAAGGCGTTTATCCTCCCTACCAAGCTTCCACCGTGCCACTTGCCGATCCCAACACCACAGGCCTTTGGGATTTTTCCAAGCCAACCACCAATGGCATCTATGCCGATTCCTCCAAACTGGGCAATAACGCCATGCGTGCCATTGCCCCCAAACCGCTCGGCAAACCCCCCATAGGGTTCGACCCTGAAGTGCAAAAAAAACTGCTGGCTCTCACCCTCGAAAAGGGTGATGCCACAAGAGGCGCAGCCATTTTCAGCTCACCCAAGCAGGCTTGCCTCAGTTGCCACAAGGTAGGGCCAGCCGGAGGAAAAATTGGGCCAGATCTCACACTGATCGCTACTTGCCAACCACCAGAGGCAATTGTCGAGGCAGTTCTTTGGCCCAACCGAACCGTTCGCCCCGAATTCCGCGCCTGGCAAGTGGCCACTGCCGAAGGCAAGGTGCTGCAAGGCTATATCGAGTCAGGCTCACCTGGAAAAACCCGGCTCCGCGAATCAGCAACTGGCAATGTCGTTGAAATTTCCGATGCCGATATTGAGGAGAAAAAGGAAATCGGCTCCCTCATGCCCGGAGGGGTCATCGAGTCCCTCAACGATCAAGAACGGGCCGATTTGGTCCGCTTTCTGCTCGATCTGGGCAAAGACCCATCTGCCGCCGCTAAAATCGCCGATCACGCAATGGTTTCCCACAAACCTGAAAATTTCGACTATGTTCGTGAACCTATCGACCAGAAATCCAACCCACTTTGGAACGCCTTCCCCAATCGCGAACGCCTTTACGATTTTTACGGCAAACAAGCCCGCCACTTCGCCGCCCAATCAAAGCGCCCGTCGGTGGTTCAGGCATTTCCCGGGCTGGATATGGGCAAGCACGGCCACTGGGGCAACCAAAACGAAGACACTTGGAAAAGCGCCGAATGGAGCAAGGCTGATCTGGGCCGGGTTTTAGCCGGCGTCTTCCGCTCCCCCAGACCAAGGCCCGAGGGCAACTGGGTTCCTGTCATTCGTGAATTGGCCCTCATGGGTTTTGGAATTACCACGGGTAAGGCTTTTAATAACAAGAAGCTGAGTGAGGCCTTAAGCGAATCGCTCAGCAGGCGTGCCCAACCTGCTATGAAAATCCCCCCAGGCGATCTTCAAATTATTCGGGGCGTTTGTGTTCGTCTGGGCGATCAAGGCGAAATGGCTGCTTGCTTCAATCCCGAGACTTTTTCATATGAGGCCGTGTGGAAAGGTGGTTTCCTCTCCCTGGGCGATATTCGCCAAGGTTTCATGGATGGCCTTAAGCCGGCCGGCACCCTGATGGCCCTTCAGCCCAATGCTGGGCCCGTTGCCAAGGTCGATCCCGCCAATTCCAAATACCTGGGCTATTACCGCCACAACGACCGCATCATTTTCCACTATGTTCTCAACGGCATCGAGCAGCTCGACTCCGCCTGGGCCGAAAACGGCAAATTCCTGCGTCAAGTCGGCCCCCGCGCCTCTAGCCCGTTGGAAAAATACACCCGTGGAGGGGGCAAAGCCCGCTGGCCCGAGCGCTTGGAGCGTGGCATCATCCTCGGAAGCGGCACTCCCTACGCGGTAGACACTTTTGAAACGCCCCACAAAAATCCCTGGAATTCTCCATTCTTCCCAGGTGACATTGCCCACCTACCCGGAGGCGCCGCCCTCGTTTGCACCATGCAGGGAGATGTCTGGCGTGTGGATGGCATCACCAGCCAAAAGAATGGCGTCGTCTGGCGCAAAGTAGCCAGTGGCTTGCACCAGGCACTGGGAATGGTGGTGCACCAAGGGGTTCCCTTTGTTCTGGGCCGTGATCAAATCACCCGCCTCGACGATCTCGATGGTGACAACGAGTACGATCACCACGCCTGCTTTTCAATGGCCTACACCCCATCCGCTGGTGGCCATGATTTCATTTGCGGCCTCGAACGCGGGCCAGATGGAAGCTTCTTCCTTGCCTCCAGCAATCAGGGCGTCGTGCGTGTCTCACCAGATGGCCAGTCTGCCGAGGTGCTGGCCACAGGTTTTCGCAATCCCGATGGCATTGGCCTGGCGCCCGAAGGCCGTTTAACCGTCCCCTGCTCCGAGGGTGAGTGGACCCCCGCAAGCATGCTGTGCGAGATCAAAAAAGATGGCTTTTACGGCTACCGTGGACCAAAGGATGGTATAACACCCGATTTGCCACTGGTCTATATGCCCCGCGGCCTCGACAACTCCGCCGGCGGCCAAGTCAGCGTGCCAGATAACCGCTGGGGCCCGCTTGCCGGCAAGATGGTTCATTTTTCTTTCGGTGCCTGCTCCCATTTCCTGCTCTTGCGCGATGAGATAGACGGCCAGGCCCAAGGGGCGGTTGTTCCGCTGCCTGGCGAATTCCGTAGTGGAGCCCACCGTGGCCGGTTCCATCCCGACGATGGCCAACTCTATGTCGCGGGTATGCAGGGGTGGGGTAGCTATGCGGTGGATGATGGTTGCATCCAGCGTGTTCGCCACACCGGTGCGCCTACCCAGTTACCAACCGAGTACAAAGCCCATGCCAATGGCGTCCTCTTGCGTTTCGCCTTGCCGGTCGATCGCGAGTTACTCGCTTTGCAACAAAGCTCCATCGCACTGGCTTGGAATTACCGCTACGGCCCAGCCTACGGCTCACCCGAATTCTCCACCCGCCACTTTGGCCAAAAGGGGCACGATGTCCTTTCAATTCGCAAGGTGCATGTCCTGGGCGATGGACGCACCGTCTTTGTCGAAATTCCTGATCTCCAACCTGTTAACACCCTTCATCTTCATTTGAAGGTTTCTCCAGCTTGTCCGGTGGATATTTTTGCCACCGTCCACAAGCTGGCGCCTGATTTCACCGCGCTGACCGATTACAAAGCCCAAAACAAAGTCATCAAGCCGCATCCCATACTGGCTGATTTGGCCCTGGCTAGCAAAACTGTACCAAATCGCTGGCGTCACCCACTGCCCGGTGCCAAGCCGCTGGAGGTGCTTGCTGGCCCCAATCTCAGCTTTGCCCCTCGAGAGTTGAAAGCAAAAGCAGGCGAGAACCTCGCTGTCACCTTCACCAACCCCGATGTGGTCCCTCACAACTGGGCGCTTTTGGTTCCTGGCACATTGCCCAAGGTGGGTGATTTGGCCAATAGGCTAATTTCCGATCCGGATGCCGCCGCAAGGCATTACATCCCCGAGACTTCCGATATCATTGCCCATTCCGATGTGGTCTCTCCAGGCGAAAAATTCACCATTTATTTCAAGGCGCCTTCTAAGGGGCGTTATCCATTTGTTTGCACCTTCCCAGGCCATTGGATGGTCATGAATGGGGTGCTTGTGGTGGATTGACCACGGTTTTTCCAAATCCAGCCGCTTTTTACTAACCATTTCCCTAAAATGACATTGGCCCGGGGAATGGCTTGTTATTGGCTGGTCAGGACGAAAAATGGCAAACAATTCCCACTCGAAAACACTTCCCGAAGGCGTCCAGCCAGCGGGTAAGGTACACCTTTGCGACCATGGGCCCGAATTGGTCGAACATGCCATCCGCCGTGGCGAGGGGTGTCTCTCTTCGCGAGGGGCTTTGGCGGTCCGAACAGGTCCCTACACGGGCCGGCAGCCAAAAGACCGTTTTCTGGTCGATGAGCCTTCAACCGCATCAACAATCGACTGGGGCGCGGTCAACCAACCGGTTCACCCCGGGCAGTTCGAGGCCCTTTGGCAAAAGGGCCTGGCCCATCTGGCAGCCCAGCCAGAGTTGTTCGATGTCCATGCCCACGCCGGCGCCGACCCTACACACGCGGTCAATGTGCGGGTGCTCACCGACCAAGCCTGGCAGGCGTTGTTCAGCCATTGCCTTTTCCGCGCGGGTGCTTTGCCCGGAAGGCCCGAGGTCACAGTTCTGGCCGCTGGTACCTGTCCGGCTACCCCGGCCCCCGGTGGGTCCAGCAGCGAGGTGTTTGTTGGTCTTGACCTTGCCGGCAGACGAGTCCTCATCATGGGGACCCTTTACGCTGGCGAAATTAAAAAATCGATCTTCAGTTTTCTCAACTGGTGGCTGCCCAGCCAAGATGTCCTTCCCATGCACTGCTCGGCCACCATGGGTGCATCGGGCGATACCGCCCTTTACTTTGGCCTGTCAGGCACTGGCAAAACCACCCTCTCTGCCGATCCGCGCCGCAAGCTGATAGGCGATGATGAGCACGGTTGGTCTCCCACTGGCATCTTCAATTTTGAGGGTGGCTGTTACGCCAAAACCATCAACCTCAAGCCAGAGACCGAACCAGAAATTCACAACGCTCTTGGCTTTGGCAGCATTCTAGAAAATGTTCCCCTAATCGAGCCAGCTCGCCATCCCGATTTTTTCAGCTCTACCTGGACTGAAAACACCCGCGGCGCCTACCCGCTCACCCATATTTCTGGCCGAGTACCCGACAGCTTGGGCACACACCCCTCTCATGTCATTTTTCTCACTTGCGATGCGTTCGGGGTTTTGCCGCCCGTCGCGGCCCTTTCACCAGACGATGCGCTCTTTCATTTCCTCCTTGGCTACACAGCCAAGGTTGCCGGCACGGAGCAGGGCGTTTCGCAGCCCACCGCCACCTTCAGCGCCTGCTTTGGCGCTCCCTTCATGCCCCGCAGTCCGGAAACCTATGCCAACATGCTGCGCGAGAGGCTGCAGCGCCACGGCTCGCGGGTTTGGCTGGTTAACACCGGCTGGGCCGGCGGCCCGGCTTCCGGCCCCCATGCGGGCTCGCGCATGCCACTAGCTTTCACTCGCGGCGTGGTCGATGCCATTCTTGCCAACAAGCTGAACAATGCGCCGTTGCGGCCAAACCCCATGTTCAGGCTTTCAACACTCATTGACGCTCCAGGCGCAGGCATCGAAGTCCTCAAGCTCGATCCAAGGCGCTTGTGGAAAGATCCAGAGGCCTACGATCGCGCCGCCGCAGACTTGGCTCAAAGATTCCAAGTGGCGGCTTCAGGCAAGCACGCAAGCACTGCGGGCTAAGAATTGCAAAGGAAATTCTCCCCATGAAGGTGCCCGAACAATCTGTCATCAAACGCCTCCTTGGCAGCCAACTCGTGGGGGCCCAAGAGCTGGAGCAGGCCTTCGCCAAGGTGGACTCGTCCGCCTACCATGGCACCGATGAATCAGCCCTTGAAATCTTGGCCATGGCCAAGGAGCTAACTCCCTACCAGGTTGCACATATCCTTGATGGCCGGATGGATGAACTCGTTCTTGGAAATTATGTGGTGCTTTCCAAGTTGGGTTCAGGCGGAATGGGCTCCGTCTTCAAGGCCCGCCACAAGCGCATGAAACGCATTGTCGCGGTCAAAATGCTCAATCAGGAAATGCTCAATAACTCCGCAGGTCTGCAACGCTTCCAGCGCGAGGTTGAGTCCATCGCCAAGCTGGCTCACCCCGGGGTGGTAGCCGCATACGATGCCGACGAGGGCCCCATGGGCTATTTCCTTGTCATGGAATTCGTCGAGGGAGATGACCTTCTCAACCTTGTTGCCAAAAATGGTCAGTTCAAGGTTCCCCTCGCTATCGACACCCTCATTCAGGCGGCTAAGGCAATGGCCTATGTGCACGCTCAAGGGATGGTCCATCGCGATATCAAACCTGCAAATTTCCTGGTGGATGCGGCAGGCAGGGTCAAGGTGGCCGACCTGGGCCTGGTGCGTTTGGAGAATAGCGAAACCGCCGCTGGCAACACTGACGATAACGAAGGCATCACCCAGGCCTGCACCATCGCCGGAACCCTTGAATACATGGCCCCCGAGCAGGCCATGGACACCAAGAGCGCGGACGCTCGTGCCGATATATATAGCCTTGGCTGCACCCTCTGGTTTTTACTTACGGGCAAAGTTGTTTATCCAGCCGATACCCAAATGAAAAAGGTGATGGCTCATCAAAACGAACCCATTCCATCCCTGAAAAAAGTCAGGCCCGATGTTCCCCCTTTGCTGGATTCGGTCTTTCGGAAAATGGTGGCCAAATCCACCATCGATCGTTACCAAACCATGGACGAGGTGGTCACCGACCTAGAACGGATTGCAAGGTCGCTTGGTGGCGAGGCAGCGCCCCAGCCCATCGATGATTCCACCGCCATGATCGATCGCAACGACCTGATGAAGGAAACCCTGCCCCCTGCCAAACTCCAACAACCCACTCAAGTTGCCCACTACCTCTCACTGGGGGAAAGGCAGGTTAACATGGGCCTGTTGGTCGAACCTAGCCGCACCCAGGGCATGATGATCGCCAAACAACTCGAACAAGCCGGGCTGGTCACCTTGCACCGGGCCGACAATGCCGGCAAAGCCCTCGAGGCCATGCAAGATCATCCGATTGGCTTGGTGGTCACCACCTACCTTCTGCCAGACATGACTGGCCTCGACCTGCTCGCCCGCCTGAGAGAACAGCCCGACTTCAAGTCAGTCCCTTTCCTGCTGATCAGTTCGCTCAACGAAAAGCTCGACGTTCCTGCCGATCCCGCATTTAGGCTTCTGCACAAGCCGTTTACCCCCGAGCAGCTCTCCGTGGCTGTCAAGGCTTTGCAGGCGAAATCGGGTGGTGGAAAACGCGAGCCTTCCAAACTCAAGGTTCTGCTGGCC
>Ga0255124_1000190_pt1 | contig 22744 bp, 28 predicted proteins | sample Law_Cont_RepB_8d_FD_188564 | JGI IMG/M metagenome (GOLD analysis project Ga0255124, IMG submission 188564) | Freshwater microbial communities from St. Lawrence River, New York, United States - Law_Cont_RepB_8d | ecosystem: Environmental > Aquatic > Freshwater > River | place: USA: New York... | reverse complement strand
GTTCTATTTCTTTTGCGGTGGTTGTTAGCAAGCTCATGGGCTTGCCTGATCCGCACAGCTATGGCTCTGGTAATCCAGGGGCCACCAATGTATTGAGAACAGGTAGCAAGGCTGCTGCTGTGCTAACTCTTTTAGGTGATGCTGCTAAAGGATATGTTGCTGTGGTTCTTGTTAGAGCTTTGGTGGGTGTGGATATTGATTCTTGGGTGTTGCCAGCGGTCGCCGTGGCAGCATTTATAGGCCATCTATTTCCAGTGTTTCATAGATTCAAAGGTGGCAAGGGTGTTGCCACAGCCTTGGGTATTCTTCTGGCCATTAATTGGGTATTGGGACTCACAACTCTATCAACTTGGTTGATCGTGGCAGTTTTCTTAAGATACTCATCTTTGGCAGCTTTGATCTCTGCTTTGTTTGCTCCAGTTTATTTTGTTTTCTTATTTGGCATTCAGCCAATGGCCATGGCTATTTTGTTGATGAGTGCTTTATTGATTTGGCGTCATCGCTCAAACATTAAAAATTTACTGAATGGCACTGAGGGTCGTTTGGGTAAGAAGAAGTAGTAACAATTAACAATGCATTAAAAAAGCCACTTAGTTGACTAAGTGGCTTTTTGCTAAGTGGCTTTTTGTTAACTAGCTTTGGTTCAGCTGTTTTGATTTTAATTATTTAATGATCAAAACTGGTTGCTTAGATTGAGCCAATACTTGTGATGTCACTGAGCCCATCACAAGACTCATCAAAGAGCTACGACCATGAGAGCCCATCACAATCATTTCTGCTTTGGCTGTTTTAGTTTCAGCGAGGATGGTGTCAGCAACGTGACCAATTTTTTGTACTAATTTATAAGGTACTTTTGCCTTGTCTAATTTCGTTGTTGCTGCTTTGATCGCGGCTTTGCTCTGATCGGCGTACCAATCAGCGATATTTTTTTTAGAAATATATTGAGTAACTTCAGGTGGGATGACGTTTGGTTCAACGTGCAAAACGATCAGACCAGATCCTTTGCCTGAAAACATTGATGCATTTTGAATCAAATAATCAATTGCTTTGATGCTGTGTTTTGAGCCGTCAATCGATACAAGAACTTTCATTGAATCTCCTTTAGTTATTTTATTAACATTTCTAATATTTAATATTAAGCCATATTTATTCAATCTAATCAAAAGATTTGATTTTGATTTGACTGATTCTTTTGGAAGCTTCTTGTGGTGAAAAACTTGATTAAATCAGTGCATCTTTGGCTGCATATTGCTTGAGAGTTTCAAGGTCAACGAATTCAAGGGCATTGATGTGCGTGCTTTCTAGTTGTATCAGCGGTGCACAGTTGGCTTCAAGAGCTTCTCTCCATCGATTCAAACACAAGCACCATTGATCACCAGCAACGAGGCCTGGAAATGCCCATTCTGGTCGAGGGGTGATCAAGTCATTGCCTCTTTGAAGGCTGAATTGCAAAAACTCATTTGAAACAACCGCGCAAACCAAATGACTGCCTTTATCTTGAGCATCTGTTTTGCAGCAGCCATCCCTAAAAAATCCTGTGAGTGGATCAAATGAGCAGGGAACGATGGGTTCACCAAACACATTGAGGGTGACCTCTTGGGATGCGTGATTATGAGCTTGCTTTAGTGTCATGAAATTCAATCAATGTATTAACAATGACACCAGTGTATTGGTTTTCTTTTGTTTGTGTGATTGCTCATCAAATTCACTGAAAGCCCCTAAAAGCAAAACCACTTAATAAAGATTACACTGATTGATATGAGCTCATCATCCCACTCACCGACCAATTCACCCATTGATTCACTGAAGCCATTCACGCTTTTTTATGATGGTGTTTGCCCTTTGTGTTTGGCAGAAATCACTTTTCTAAAGTCGCGCAATCAAGCTGGTTTGTTGAGTTTTGTGGATATCAATTCTGCAAACTATGATCCCCAAACGGTGGGTGTGTCTTGCAAAGAAGCTTTGGCCAAGATGTATGGCCAAGTAGAAGGAGAAGCGCCGATCAATGGCGTGGCTGTTTTTGGTGAAGCATATCGAAGGGCTGATTTGAAAATATTGGCTTGGATTTTTACGAGGCCTTGGATGATGCCCATCCTAAAGCCGAGTTATTGGTTCTTTGCCAAGTATCGGCATAGCATTTCTTCTTTATTGGGTCCATGCCTTTTGAGATTCGTTAAAAAACGCTATCCTTCTGCCTAGTATCAGTAATGAAAAAGCCCCATCAAAATGATGAGGCTTTTTGTATTCTGGTGGGTCGGGCGAGATTCGAACTCGCGACCAACGGATTAAAAGTCCGCAAAACAGGTTATTTATTGGTGTTGATTGGTGTAGCTAAGTCATTGTTATATCAATATAAATCAACAAATATATGGCTTACAGGGCTATATTCAATATTCCCTTAAATTCCCCTAAATAGATGTAAAATCCCTACATGACCCCTACATGGCGAAATTGAGGTTTTATGGCTACTACCAAGATAGGTTTTACCGCACCGAAAATAAGCGCTTTGGAGTGCGAACCGGGCAAGTCCCAAACTATCTATTGGGATAGCCGAACCCCAAACTTTGGAGTGCGCATTACGCCTACCGGCAATAAAGCCTTCATTTTTGAAACATCATTTAACGATAAAACCCTACGCATAACCATTGGTGATGTGAATATTTGGGCGATTGATAAAGCCCAATCCGAAGCAAGGCGCTTAAAGGTGCTGACTGACCAAGGAATAGACCCTAGAGAACAAAAAGCTGATTTAAAGGCTAAGACCATGGCACGCAAGCTAAAGGGTATACAAGGGCTGGAAGTGTGGAAGGATTACATCGCAGACCGCAAAGACCAATGGGGTGAAAGGCATTTATTCGACCATAACGATATGGTCAAAGTTGGTGGTGGCAAATTCACTAGGGGATTGCGACCCGGACAACCAAAGATTAGGCAACCCGGCATTCTTGTTAGCTTGCTATCGCTACCCATTAACGAAATCACTAGGGATAAGGTAGCACTATGGCTAAAGAAGGAAGTCCTAAAAAGACCGACACGCGCCCGGTTAGCCTTGTCATTACTTAAAGCCTTTATCACTTGGGCTAGTGACCAACCTAAATATAAAGCGCTAGTTGATGTAAATGCTTGTGACCGATTAACTAGGGAATTGCCAAGCAAGCAAGCCAAAGACGATTGTTTGCAGAAAGAGCAATTAAGCCTTTGGTTTGATGGTGTTAGGCAAATCAATAACCCGGTAATTAGTTATTACCTTCAAATCTTGTTATTGACCGGTGCAAGGCGTAATGAATTATCCACCCTAAAGTGGGTAGATGTTGATACCCAATGGCATACCGCTTTAATCAGGGATAAGGTCGAAGGCAATCGCAAAATACCGCTTACGCCATATGTTGAGTTGTTACTTAACAACCTAAAAAGAGTTAATAAGTATGTATTCCCAAGTCCAACGGCTAAAAGTAAACATATAACCGAACCACGCATAGCCCATAAGCAAGCTATGGAAACCAAGGGATTGCCACCGCTAACCTTACAAGGGTTAAGAAGGTCATTCGGAACATTGGCAGAGTGGACAGAATGCCCGGCTGGTATTAGCGCCCAAATAATGGGACACAAGCCTTCCGCATTGGTAGAAAAGCATTATAGGAAGCGCCCGATTGATTTATTACGCCAATGGCATATCAAGATTGAAAAATTCATTCTTGATGAAGCTGGCATTCCACAACCAAAAGAAGGTGCAAAACGCCTAAGGGTCGTAAATACGAAATAATAGGGATAGCCTTTGCCTAGCTTGACGAAGTGAAAATCAGGATTACCTTCCCTGACCGGCAAAGCGCTTTATTGAAGGTGCATAGAGGTATGCCATGCTTGATGTTGAAAAACTCAGAGACACTATTCCAACGCCAATTTGGGCAAGTTGGAAAAACAAGCGAACTGTAACGCTAAATCAAGCGCTTTTACTATGTATGAATGTTTGCCCAAGGTGGTATGAGGCAAGAGATGATAAAGATAAGTTTTTATCTAACATAACTATTTGGAGTCTATATCGACTTTATTTAGAAGATGCCCATGATTGGGCTTCCGGAAGTGGTTGGGTAATTGAGTATTTGGCAGAAGCGGACATACAAGAAGATGATTTTGTAGATTTAAAAAAGTTTGCAAGATGGGCTTGTCAAGATGTTGAATGGAATGGCATTCCGGCTGAATTCAAGGCAATTGCCAAGGTCGGTGATGTAGCGCCTATTGAAGGAAAGCAAAAACCTACGAAATCTAACAAGGAAATACTAAAGCCTAACGATTGGAATCCAATAGCCGAGCAGTATGCAATTGAATTTTTAAAAGATGACCCTAAAAGAACCTTAACCAAAGTTGCCGATATGATTTTTAATAAATTTATTGATGAAGGGATAACAGGTATCAGTGGTGATTTAAAAGCCAGCACGATAAAAAGACATTTATCTGACTGGGGATTTAACCTCAAACAACTGGGTATTAAAAAAGCTATAAAAAAATAGGCGTTCCCCTACTGCCTACCCAATAAAAATAAGGCTTATAGGGCGATTTAATTATTTGTGTAGGCGTTCCCCTACCGCAACAATCTACTTAACTCAACAAAGGAGTAAGTAGATATGAATCAACCCAATAATGAAGTAATAACCCTTCCACCCGGACTATCAGCAATCGCTGGTAATAGGGATTTAGTAAACACTTCCGAATTCGCCCAAGTTTTTAATGTGGCTAGCCAAACAGTCAGAAAAAACTACTCATTGACTGGTGAAGCCTATGGAATTAGACCAACCAAAATTGGCAATCGCCTTTTGTGGAGTGTTGAAAAAATAGCCCAACGATTAAAGGGTGCGTTATGACCCACGCCCAAACTATTTACGAATCAATACCGGATGAAGTCAAACGGCATTTTGAGATTGATGTAGCGCTATCGGTAAGTAGGTTGATTGAGGAGATTGAGTCCAAATATCCCTTATTGAGCAACCAAGAGAAAGCCTTTTTTACCACGATGGGCAACGCCAGTAAGGATGGCAACTATAGCGCAGTTTACGAAGCCTTCGGAAAGGTCTTAACTGATGAATAAAACAATAAAAAAAGCGACCGGCAAAGTCGCTTTAGTAAATCCTGATAAACCAAATTTTAAAGCAAAAGCCAAAAAAGTTGTAGTTTGCCTAGCTTGTTATGGAGTTATCCCAATAGCCCTAGCCGATTGGTTATTAAGAGTAGGGGGATTAGCGCATGAGTGACCCTACCCAACAATTTAAGGAAGCTATGTATTCGGCTGGCATGACACCGCCTGACTTTATCGAAGCAGACGGCAAATTAAGGCGCTTTGCTAGTGGCGATAAAAAGAATGACAAAAGTGGCTGGTATGTATTCCATAACGAAGGTATTCCGGCTGGTGCGTTTGGGGATTGGTCAAAAGATATTAGCCAAAGCTGGAAAGCAAATATAGGTCGGGCATTAACGCCTAACGAGATTCGCGCCCACCAAATCAAAATGGAAGCCGTTAAAGAGCAAAGGGAAGTCGAAAAGTTAAGCCTACAAGCCGAAGCTAAAGAAAAGGCAATTGGTTTATGGACTAAAGCAATACCAGCAATAGACCACCCTTACTTGATGGCTAAACAAATCAAGCCTTACACCGCTAAACAATTTGCAGATTCGTTATTGATACCGGTTTATGAAGGTGGCGAAATCCAATCACTACAAATAATCCAAGCAGACGGCTTAAAACGCTTTCTAACGGGTGGAAAGGTAGCCGGGTGTTACTACGCCATTGGCAAGATAGAAAATGCCAAGGCGCTTTGTATATGCGAAGGCTTTGCAACGGGCGCGACTATTCACGAAGCCACAGGCTATCCGGTAGCAATCGCCTTTAATGCTGGCAACCTTCAAGCAGTAGCTAAAAATATCAAAGCTAAATATCCACAATTGAAATTGATTGTTTGTGGCGATGATGACTATAAGACCGAAGGCAATCCTGGAGTTACTAAAGCAACCGAAACCGCACAAGCCGTTAATGGATTGGTGGCAATTCCTAGCTTTGGAATTCACCGCAAAGAAAAGGCAACCGACTTTAACGACATGGCGCAAGAAGCTGGTTTGCAAGCAGTTAAAGAGGTTATTCAAAATGCTTTGCAACCAATCCAAACCCAATGGCATGACCCAATACCTTTGCCCGATATGCCACCGGTGCAAACCTTTGATTTAGCCCTGATGCCTGATTCATTAAGGGCATGGATTAAGGATATTGCCGAACTCATGCAGTCACCGACTGACTTTCCAGCAATTAGCGCAATTGTGGCGTTATCTAGTTTGATTGGTGCTAAAGCCGTTATTCAACCAAAACAAAAAACCGATTGGCAAATACGCCCAAATCTTTGGGGTGGCTTGATTGGGCGCGCTAGTTCTAAAAAAAGTCCATCGCTTGATGAAGTGCTAGAGCCATTGTTTAAGTTGGAAGCTAAAGAAAATGAAAGGGTTAAGACCGAATACGAACAATGGGCACTTGATTGCCAAGTAGCTGAATTAGATAAACAGGATAAGGAAAAGAAGGCAAAGGCTGAAATTGCTAACGGCAACAATTCCCAAGCTAGAACTTTGCTTGAAGGTATCACTACACCGCCCGAACCTATAAGAAGGCGTTTTGTAGTCAATGATTCGACAGTCGAAAAATTAGGCGAAATATTAGCCGTTAATCCTTGGGGAATTCTTTGTTATCAAGATGAATTGATTGGTTTATTAAAAGGCATGGATAAGACCGGTCAAGAAGGCGCTAGGGCGTTTTACTTGCAAGGCTATAACGGCAATCAACCCTATACCTTTGACCGCATTGGTAGGGGTAGGATTCATATACCAAGGGTTTGCATAGCGCTACTAGGTGGAATTCAACCGGGTAAGTTACAGGAATATATTCGGGGTGCAGTAAGTGGCGGAAGTGCAGACGATGGCTTATTGCAAAGGTTTGGTTTAGCCGTATATCCGGACACCGGCAAAGACTTTATTTTTATTGACCGATACCCTGACATTGAAGCCAAAGACAAAGCGAAGCAAGTATTTAACCGATTGGCAGATTTACAACCGGAAGGCGATAACACAACAATATGGCGATTCACGCCACAAGCCCAAGAATTATTTAATGAATGGTTTATTGACTTAAATAAAGAATTACAAAGTGGCGAGTTGCACCCGGCATTGGAATCGCATTTTCAAAAATACACCAAGCATATACCGGCATTGGCACTAATCTTTGCCCATATTGATACGCCTAATAGTGGCAATTTAGTAGGTGAAAAAGAGTTAGCTAGGGCATTGGCATGGGGTGAATATTTGCGAACCCACGCCATAAGAATTTATCAATCGGCAATCCAACCGGAAACAACGGGCGCGAAAACAATACTCAAAAAGATTAAAGCCAAGGTTTTGATTGATGGCTTTACGGCTAGGGAAGTAGCCCAAAGACAATGGGCTGGATTAAGCGATGTTGAAGCCGTTAAGAAGGCGTTGGCATTACTTACTGATTATGAATATATCAATCCACAAACTAGCCCAACAAGTCCCAAGGGTGGCAGACCTAGCGAGAAGTATTCAATCAATCCAAAGTTACTTGATGGTGGATTAAATGAATAAAGCCCTAGTTGATGACCCTACGAAACCAACAAAACTAGGTAATGTAGGTTTTGTAGGGTGTGCATATAGCCTATTTTCTGAATTAAAGGGTTTATATGACTTGGCTTGAACGATTAAAAACAATTGAACAGTCACCGGTCATAGCACCGCGCCCAATTGAAGACCCAAAGCAATTAAGGTTGGTTGGATTGACTAACAAAGGATTAAGCCTTGATGAAGCCAAACAAGTAGCCCAATGGCTTGATTTGAGAACCCAAGGCGATGACCGAATTCTTTGCTATGAATGCCACCACCTAAAGGGATATGTTGGCTTATGGCGATGTGGCAATTGGCGCAAGGCTGGAATAGCTATTAGGGAAGCCGGTGCTGGATTGGGCGATATGGTGAATTTATTCCAGCGATGTAATGGCTTTAACCAATCAATTAAGGAAGTTGAACTATGACAAAAAAACAAATTATTGAATTAAAGCAACGCAAAGACCAAACGAAAGAGGAGGCCTTGGCTGAATTTAATTCCAAATCTGAATTTTTAAGCACCGCAGTAAAGGAATCATTCAATATTGGTTTAGGTGATGACTTTAGTTTTCAATCCACCATGCAAGTATTGGAACAGACAATCGCACAAATCCAATCAGGTGACTTATCCAAAATAGAGGAAATGTATATAAGCCAAGCAGTTGCATTAGAGGTAATGTTTACAAGCCTAGCAAGGCGAGCCAAGGCACAAGAAAAGTTATTGCAATACGAAACCCATATGCGATTTGCTTTAAAAGCCCAAAATCAATGCCGGGCTACCTTGCAAGCATTGGTGCAATTAAAGCAACCAAGCAATACAACCTTTGTAAAGCAAGCCAATATTGCCCAAGGTCATCAACAAGTAAATAATTTGGCAGAAAAAAACATAACGCCACAAAACAAACTATTAAAGGGTAGCTATGCGGAATTGGACACCGGAACAACGACAACGCCAACGGGAATTGATACAACGCTGGAAGCCTTGGGAAAAATCAACGGGCGCAAAAACACCGGAAGGCAAGAAAAGGTCAGGGCAGAACGCCTATAAAACTGGCAATAGTCTTGAGGTGCGAGAGTTAATCAAATACCTTAATGGTTTGATGAGAAAGCAGAAGGAGCTTATTGATTAAGTGCTTTATATGACTGTTATGAGGCTTTAAGGAGACCTTTACTTACTAACCTCCAAAGGGCACTACCCGACCCGCTGCGGACGGTAAAAAACCACCCGAAGGTGGTTTTAGAAGTTCTTGGTGGCCCGGGGCGGAATCGAACCAGGGCTAGGATGTCTGACTCTAAACTGTCGTTTTAAACGACGTTACAAGCCAATCGCATAAGTCAAGAAAGCCGCGTTCGTGTTTACGCCCTGAAACTGCTCTTGTCTGAAGATATAGCTCAATGAAACCCGCTGATTCTTGGCTAAGTCGTAATAAGCGCCGGCAGAGGCCGTTGCTCTAGTTCTGACCGGATTGGAATTAAAGTTAATTGAATTTATTCCATATAAACCCGTTGCCGAATAAGTGCCATTGCTTGTATTGAGATCATTCTCTAAGCCAGCGCTTGCTAATAGCGTGATACTTGGCATGACTTTATAGTTAGCGCCCAAACCCGCCACAACCGTTGTAGCGTTGGTATTGACGGCGCTATAAGTCAAAGGTGCTGTTACAGAGGCGGAGCTTCCCTCGGTATAGCCGCCCATATTGTTTTGTGTATAACGCAAGCCGGCATAAGGTGAAACGATGGTTTTACTGGCGACAGCAAAACCGTATTTACCCATTGCCTGAACGCCTTGAGAAGTCAATGCAGATGAGCCGCTACCCGCCTCGGTTCCATCCACTATGGGACGAGTCATGGTGGTGTTCTTTTGACCATAGCCAACAGAAACTTTTACTTCTGTGCCAGTTCCATCTTGGCGCTCATTCCACACACCAAACAAACCAACCATTGGACTCGCATTGGCAACTTTCACAATGCCAGTTGAGTTGGTTGATATGTTTTGATCAATATATGCCCCCAAACGAATCTGATTATTGATGCGATAAGCTCCAATTAATAATCCGCCAGTGCTATTGACTGAATCTGTATTGACCGAAGTCCCACGAGCACCAACAGACACGCAAACATTGTTCTTGTCAAATACTGGGCAGTCATAAGTAAAGCCGTTTACGAGAACTGTATTTTGTAGTGTGAAGGCGTTTTGCAGTGCGGTTGTAATTTGATTCAAAGCAGACATTGCCGATGTATTCGTGCCGCTAAAAGTTAAATCCCAATTATTAGAGCCAGCAACTGCGCCAAGCGTCCAAGTTAATCCTTGATAAGTACCAGTTCTAGTAGCACCAATATAGTCTTCTGGTAAATTTTTCAACACATTTGCGTATGACTGTGTACTTATAGCTGAACCAGCATATATGCCAAAATGCATTGGACCAGAGCCAGTTCTTGGAATTGTCGGGGTATCGAAGAATTCAGTTTGACCATAACTTGTGGCGCCACCAAAAATAATAACATTGTAATTAGTTGGAAGGTGGAGGCGATATTTCAAATTATTCTGCGCAGAATTCAATGTAGTAATAGTGCCCGCATTGTCTATCCCATCACGACCGCCGTTAAAACCGGTATCAGCTAAGCCTGCTACTGCGCCCAAGGCAAGGTTGGTAATAGTTCCTACGGATCCCTGGTTTAAAAAACCGTATCTGCCAGTGGCACTAGACACAATTGAGCCGCTATTGATAAATGTCCCGATAATCCCAGCATTCGCAAGCGCGTTTGTTGTTGTACTTTGAATCGTGCCACTATTATTTAGAACTGTAATCTCACCCGTTGATGATACTCGAAGAGGGTTTACACTTCCAGCATCCGCAAGAATACTCCCAGCATTATTAAAGCTGGAAACGATTGCGCCTGCAGTAACGATAGCAGTATTGGCGTCAGTTCCGCCCGTATTGATTGTTCCATTATTTGTAAAATTGCTTAAAACTACGCCACTACCCGTTACCTTAAACGTACTGCCAGGGTTACCCGCTATATTGCTAAGTGAATAGTTATTAGTAATTGAATTTGTTGAGGCGTTCACTTCTAAATTACTACAGTCAGCTGTTGGGCTTGTATTGTCAGTACACGCTGTTGCGTGGCCGAGACTTGAAAAGCCAATTAAACCTACGATAAGTGAAAATTGAACTAAGGCTAGTAATTTATTTTTGGTTTTCATATGCTTTACTCGTTTTTGTATACATTAACCGTTCCGCCACAAGTAGCAAAACATTGTCTATAGGATTCATCGCATTGCCAATAATTTGGATTGGCTGGGCAATACTGTGGATTGGGGTTACATTTCTTAATATCATCGCGGCTTTGCGCTCGATTTACACATGCTTGATAGCTTAAGTTATTTTGTTGATGACAGCTATTGGTGTTATTCTGCGCCTGCTGCCCCATAGCGTTGTAACAGACCTGTTTTGTTGTCATGCACTGAGTGGCGCAAGTTTTGCCAGACTCCGTTGCTGGGGCAATATATTCATATCGGTATGTTGTACAAGCTGCCAAACTTAATATAGTGGCAAGATGAAGAATGAATACGTTAAATTTCACAGATTAGTTTCCAGAAATTTTCTTATAAACCACAGTATTGCCATTCTGAGTTAGCTCACCAATCGATAAAAAGTCACCCTGGTAGGTAAATTTGGCATTAAATTTCTCGCCCATTAATTGAACTGAGCCATCAGGGTTTGTTTTAGTGTTTGTTTGAAATAGCGTTCCTCCCGCTACATCAATTACAGAAGAACGCTTGGGAGCATTACCAACCCAGTAGCTATCAAGCGTTACGACATTGGCTGGTGCCAATTGCTGATTCCCATCTACCGTGAATGAAAAGCCCTTTGGTGTATTGGTCCCAGAGATATCGACTTCTTTGCTATTAATACGAGTTTTAGCATCAAGTCTTTGCAGTACTACTTCTTTGCTCCACCACTCTGTTGATTGATGACTTTCAGAAAAGGCTGTGATGAACGCAATTCTTACCTCTATGTTTCGGCGGTGTTCTAATCGGATTAAATCCCCATCAGGAATTGCCTTCATTTGATGCTCACCTACCTTATCGCCCTTATAAAAAATATCGTATTTAAAAATGGCCCCACGAAGAGGTAACGGCTCACTTAAATTGACGGCATTTGCAGCGACTGGCATCGCCACGGCGCAAATGAAAATACAAGCTGCCTTTAGTGGCGTTGGATAGGTTTTAAAGTTCATAGTAAAAGGGAGACAAAATTTGTTAACATGTTAACTGTCATCCCTCAAATTATTACACGTGTAAGCCGACTATTGTGAATAACCATGTTGAAATACTTGAGCTCAAGCGCCAAAAGGCTGAGGCGCAAATAGATGCTATTGTCAAAATAGCTCAACGGCTATTTGAAAAAAAAGGGTATGAAAACGTGGGAATGCGCGAAATCAGTGCCGCATCACAGAAAAGCCCAATGCAGCTTTATCGCTTGGGCCTTGATAAGAGGGACTTGTTAGCTGAAGTGATTATTAGGGTAAATGCCGAGCAAATTAAGAACATCAAACCCTTTGCTCCTAACAAAAAGGTTAGCGCAAGCAAATTTATTGAAGGCTATCTTTTAAAACTATACGAACAAGACATAGCCATCAAAAGCATTAGAAAGGAAGGCGCTGCATTCGGCTGGAAATGGTCCGGGAAATATGAGGCATTAATCATTGAACAGCTAATGCAAATCATCAAGCCTATTGCTGATGCACTACTACATGATGGCTATGAGGATGTGCAAGCTAGGTGCCTTGGAATATGGTCTCTTTACTATGTTGGCTATAGGGCTGCAGTCATGAATGATGCCGATGCTAAAAGTTGCTTGGAGAGTATTAAACCCAGCTTCAATTTACTGCTTAGGAAATAGTATGAAACTTTGGTTGCCCCTACTTTCAGCAATTTTAGTAAGTTCAGCCTATGGCATCGAAAAGCCAGAAGGCGTTGTGTATTGCCGCGGCAAAACTGTCATTGAATATCGCCAAGTCAATCCAGGAAAGGATGGCACCGCTTCAGATGTTGATTTGACTGTGAACGGCAAGACCGCTCGGTTCATGACGTCCTATTCTTGGTTTGGATCAAATCAACCAACACCAAAAAACTTCAAGTTCGCAATCCTTGGTGAAAAGCAGTTTGACCCATTGCTGGTATTTGATGGCTATCTTCAGGATGCCAAGAAAAACAAATACACAAAATGTAATTGAATTGTCCTTTTAAAGGACATTCGGTAAACCAGCTACCTCAGTGTAGAAGTAGAGTGGCTGAAATTGGCCGATAGCAGACGGATATGAAGATGAATGATTGGTCTGAAACTTAAAACTAATTTCTTTGCTTTAAAAGCAGCCGGAACGCCAATTTTCTGCAAAGTAAGTTGAGTAGGGGGGGGTGTATACAACTGCCTAAAGTGGGTGTTTTAGCCTTGCAACCCCTACACCACCACTACATGGTGCTAAAAAAGAAAAAAGGCTTCAAAAGCATTTCGCCTTTAAAGCCTTATACATCTTGGTGGGTCGGGCGAGATTCGAACTCGCGACCAACGGATTAAAAGTCCGCTGCTCTACCGACTGAGCTACCGACCCAATCTTGCAAAAAAAAGATTATAGCGGACTTTTTAAATTAGAGCTAGATTTGCCTACTTTTGGCCACGGGTGGGTTCTTAGCAAAGTAGCTGCGAATGCCTCTAAGAATGGCTTGGGCAATCTGTTCTTGGTACTCATGATCATTTAAGCGAGCCTCTTCTTCAGGGTTGCTGATGAATGCAGTCTCAATCAAAATCGATGGGACATCAGGTGCCTTGAGAACCGCAAAGCTGGCTTGCTCAACTTGTGGTTTATGTAGTTTTGCAAAGCCACCAATTTGTTTTAGAACAGCATCGCCTAACTTTAGACTGTCTTTGATTTGAGCAGTTGTTGACATATCAAGCAGTAATTGTGCAACTTGCTTGTCTTGAGTTTTGATATTCAAGCCACCAATCAAGTCAGCACTGTTTTCCTTGTTGGCCAACCATCTGGCTGCAGTACTGGTTGCTCCTTGTTGTGAAAGAGCAAACACTGATGCGCCTCGTGCATGAGGTTTGACAAAAGCGTCTGCATGAATCGATACAAATAGATCAGCCTGAACACGTCGCGCTTTATTGACCCGCACATGCAGTGGTACGAAGTAATCACCATCGCGGGTTAAGTAGGAACGCATATCAGGCTCAGCTTCAATTTTTTGCTTCAGTCTGCGTGAAATGGACAGAACAATGTCTTTTTCTCGGGAGCCTCTCTTACCAATGGCGCCAGGATCTTCGCCACCATGCCCAGGGTCAATTGCAATGGTCAAAAGTCTGCGATGACTTGATTTTCCTGATTTGCTATCTGACTTTTTATCCGATTTGGCGATTTCATTGGGTTTAATAGATTTATTAGCTTCTGCTTTTTGCGCCTCTCTTCGAGCAATTGCAGCAATCGGATCATCAGCATCCAAAGCCGCTTCTTTTTTTGCACTTTGGCGCACCAATTCCATCAAGGGATCATTCGCAACCGTTGGGTATAAATCAAACACCAAGCGATTTTGATAGCTGCCCACTGGGTCCAAAGTAAATAATTGGGGCTGAATACTTTCTTTGAGATCGAACACCAAGCGCACAACTTTTGGCTGAAATTGACCAACACGAACTTGAGCAATGTATGGATCATTGCTATTAACTTTTGCCACCAATTCTTTGATGGTGTTGTTGAGTTCGAGTCCTTCAACGTCTACAACCAAACGATGGGGGTTGGTCAAGAGTTGATGGTTTACCTTGAGCACTTGGTCGGACTCCAAGGTCACACGTGTGTAGTCTTCTGCAGGCCAGATACGAACCGCCATCAGTTTTGCGCCCCAAGCAATTTGACTGGGACCTAAAAAAATGAGCGCGCTGGCTTGAGCAATTCTTTTGAGAAGCTCGCGTCGTTTCAATCTATTTGCTCGATTGCCGCCAATGAATTTCATGTTTCTTAAAACCCTTTGATCAGCTCATCGCCAATATCTGTTTGACTGGTGATCGTGAGTGATCGAGTGTCATCATCATTGGTGGTTAAGGAGATGATCCAATCGGCTTGAGGCAATGTACCTTCTGCTTTTTCTGGCCACTCAACCATACAAATGCCTGGTTCGCTGAACACATCTCTGAATCCGGCATCCATCCATTCTTTGGCATAACTCATGCGGTACAAATCAAAGTGATGAAAGGGCAGGTTTGTTTCGGCTATTTCATTTGTGTTGTTTTTTAGATTGAGATTCACTTGGTAGGGTTCGCACAAACCGTAGGTAGGGCTTTTGACTTTGCCCATGTGTCCTAATGAGCGAAGGATGTACCTTGTCAGGGTGGTTTTGCCAACACCCAGATCGCCCACCAAAGAAAAGTGCAGGGCTTTATCTAAGTGATTATTTTTTTCTTGAAAAAGCTTTTTAATCTGTTGAGCAAGCTTTAAAGCAAATGCCTCTGTGTCTTGCTCAGAAGAAAGAGTTCTGGATGTGATCATCAGATGAGTATCTTTTGTCATTGGGACCTACAATCTCATCATGGAGCAAAAATCGTGACTCAAGCCCAGCCCGCTAAAGATCATTTCATCCAAGATATTTCTTGGTTGAGGCGCGAGGCTATCGATTTGGGATTTGGCGATATCAGAGTTTCTGACACAGATTTGAGTGTGGCAGGACCAAGATTGAAAGAGTGGTTGGATGCTGGGCGTCACGGTGACATGAATTATATGAGGGAGCGCGCTCATTTGCGACTCAATCCTCAAGAATTGCAGCCGGGCACGGTTCGGGTTTTGACGGTTCGGATGGATTACTTGCCGGATACCTCTGAAATGCGCCAAGCAGTTGATTGGCGAAATAAAGAGATCGCCCGATGGGATGAGCCTTCTCAGGCGGTGGTGGCCATGTATGCCCGAGGTCGTGACTATCACAAGGTGTTGCGCCAGCGCTTGCAATCTTTGGCTGATGTGATTGAGAAAAAAATAGGTCCTTTTGGTTATCGGGTATTTGTTGACTCTGGCCCAGTCATGGAAGTTGAGATGGCGAATAAGTCGGGTTTGGGTTGGCGAGGCAAGCACACCTTATTACTCAATCGTGAAGCAGGGTCGATGTTTTTCTTGGGTGAAATCCTGGTGGATGTGCCGTTCCCGGTTGATGAACCAATCACCAGTCATTGTGGCGAATGTTCTGCTTGTATCAATATTTGTCCAACTCAAGCCATCACAGCGCCTTACCAATTAGATGCACGTCGTTGCATTTCATATTTAACGATTGAGCATCAAGGATCTATTCCTGAAGAACTCAGGCCCTTGATGGGCAACCGAGTCTATGGTTGCGATGATTGTCAGTTGGTTTGTCCTTGGAACAAATTTGCTCAACTAAGTTCAGTGCCTGATTTTTTACCAAGGCATGGTTTGGAGCATGCTGACTTATTGAATTTATGGTCATGGTCAGAAGAGGACTTTTTGTCTAAGCACGAAGGCAGTCCAATCCGCAGAATTGGGTATGAAGCTTGGCGGCGTAATCTTGCCGTGGGCATGGGCAATGCCCTCAGATCAGAGACTCTTGATGACGGTGTCAGAGAAAAAATCATTGGTGGTTTAAAGCAAGTCTTACCCAATGCCAGTGACATGCTGAAAGAGCACATTGAGTGGGCTTTGATGCAGACAAGTAAAGTATCTAAATAGATCAAATAACTAAAAATAAAAAAACCAATAAACTGCATCCCATGAGTTTGAATAGAGACATTGTTTTAAAGGGCGTCAAAGACGCATTTGGTGCTCCTGCGGCTATTTTGTTTGCAGGCATGTTAGGTTTTGGGGCGATGGGGCAGGCCAATGGTTTAGATATTTGGCTAACCAGTGCCACGAGTTTCTTCATGTTCGCATTGCCTGGTCAGGTGGTGCTTGTTGAGATGCTCGTCTTGAGTGCCTCGGGTGTCACGATTGCGATCGCTGTCACGCTCACGGCCACACGATTCTTCACGATGTGTTTAACACTCTTTCCACAGTTCCCGGAAAAGCAACGCAGTTCTTTCTATTATTTGGTGGTTCATTTTGTGGCGATGACAGCATGGGCTGTGTCCATGAGAGATTTTCCAAAAATGAAACCTGAGGATCGTCTTTCTTATTTCACGGGATTTGCTTTTGTATGTTGGGCTGTATCAACGCCAGCGACAGTCTTGGGTTACATGGTGGCGGGACAAGTGCCAAGTTATATCAATTTGGGTTTGGTGTTTATCAACCCACTCTTTTTCTTATTAACTTTCACTGAAGTTAAGCCAAGAGGGAATCGAATTGCGATCTTATTGGGCGCACCGCTTGGTTTGCTCTCTTATCTTTGGTTCCCTGATTACTCTTTATTGATCGCAGGACTGTTTGGCGGCACGATTGCTTACATGGTTGATAAATATTTTAGGAATAGACAACATGCTTGAGTCATCAGAACTAAGCACCATGTTCAATGATGCCGGTATGTGGGCTGCTTTGATTGCTGCTTGTGTGGGAACTTATTTTTGGCGGGGCTTCGGCGTTTATTTTTCTGGAAAAATAAACCAAGACAGCGAATTATTTAAATGGTTGTCAGCAGTCACTTATGCGATGGTGGCAGCTTTAACAGTTCGCATCATTTTGTTGCCGGTGGGCTTGCTTGCCACGGTGCCGATTTCTGTTCGTTTGGGGGTGAGCATTGTGGCGCTCATCATCATGTATTCAAAGCCAGGTGAGCGCATGATTCCAGCATTGCTGGTGGGAACATTTGGTTTGGTGTTGTACGGATTGGTGATGAACTTTTTGGGTTGATCACCAACCGCACAGAACTTTAAATCAACAAATAAGAATCAATCATTCTTACAAGTTTTGATGCCCAATAATGGGTAGGCTGGGCAAAAACGAAACACACCCGTTGCGATCGGCAATAAACCAATCCATCCCCAGTTACCAATCACACCAATGATTGCCAAAACAACCAAGAGTGCGCCAATTGCGATACGTAAAGTGCGGTCAATTCCGCCGACATTGCATTGCATAGACTTCTCCTTATTTGCCACAGTAGCTGGCGTACAACAATTCCATCACAGATATAGCGATGGGGCTCGAAATCTTGTAATAAATATGTTTGCCATCACGGCGAGTTGATACAACGCCTTCGTCACGAAGCACGGCCAATTGTTGCGACAAAGTGGGTTGTTGAATATTGGTGACCTCTTCTAACTCTCCAACGCGCTTTTCGCCTTGGCTTAATTGGCATAACAACATCAAGCGGTCACGATTGGCCAATGTTTTCATCATGCGACAGGCTTTATCTGCGTTATCTCTCATGGCAGCAATGTCAAATTGCATGCTCTCATTTATTGACAGTTTTTCTTTTGCATCCATCAAGTTCACCAATTGATTAATTAATTATTTACATTATATATTAATATTAACTATTGATTGAGATCAATTGAGCTTGGTTTGATCATGTTCTTATTGGCTTCTTGGCTAAATGCGACCGCTATTGGCGGACGAAAAGACCAATTTAAGGTATCGTACAAAGTCTTAAAAAACATAAATCTTCATAGGAGAACAGTATGCCAGGTCAAAAAGCTTATTTAAATCAATCAGATGTGCAAAAAATATTGGCCGCAGCCAATGCTCATGCTGAGAAAAACAACTGGGCAGTATCGATTGCAGTGGTTGATGATGGCGGCCATTTATTGGGCTTTACACGTCGTGATAATTGCCCACCTGTGTCGACCTATATTGCTCAAGAAAAAGGCCGTGCATCAGCCTTAGGGCGCCGTGAAAGCAAAATCTATGAAGACGTGATCAATGGCGGACGTTACTCATTTTTAAATGCCACAGCTGTTCTTCAGGGAACTCTTGAGGGTGGTGTGAACATCGTGGTCGACGGCCAAACGATTGGTGCTATTGGTGTTTCAGGTGTTAAATCAAATGAAGACGCTGAAATTGCCAAAGCTGGTATCGCAGCTCTTTAAGCAATAAATCAATGCTAAATACTCACAGGCCTCATAATAGAGCCCTGTGAGTACAGAACAAACCAATACCCCCCCAAGTTTTACAGATTTCGGATTTTCCGAACCCATCCTGCGCGCTGTTTTAGAGCAGGGCTACACAACGCCCACACCGATTCAAGCGCAAGCGATGCCGCATGTCTTGAAGGGTCAAGATGTGATGGGTGCTGCGCAAACTGGTACCGGCAAAACTGCCGCATTTGTTTTGCCGATTTTGCAAAACATTTTGCCTTTAGCGAGCAGCAGTGCATCTCCTGCCAGACATCCTATACGTGCTTTGGTTTTAACTCCAACCCGTGAGTTGGCAGATCAGGTGGCTGATAACGCATTCAAGTACGCCAAGTACACCGATATCAGAACGGCTGTGGTGTTTGGTGGTGTTGATATGTCTGCTCAAACAAGTTTATTGCGCTCGGGTGTTGAGCTATTGATTGCAACACCAGGTCGCTTGCTGGATCACATTGGTCAAAAAACTGCGAATTTATCTCAAGTGCAATTTTTGATTTTGGATGAAGCGGATCGCATGTTGGATATGGGCTTCTTGCCAGACCTTCAACGCATCATTGGCTTGATCCCTGCAAAACGTCAGACACTTTTGTTCTCTGCCACTTTTTCACCAGAGATTAAAAAATTAGCGCAAAGCTATTTGCGTGATCCAGTGACCATTGAGGTTGCTAGACAAAACGCTGCTGCAGATACTGTGCGCCAAGTGATACACATGGTGCCGTCTGAGCAAAAGAAAGATGCGGTCATCAAAGTTTTAAAAGCGCGTATTCAGCAAGGTTTGACTCGTCAAGCCATCGTGTTTACTAATAGCCGCATTGGTTGCGGTAAATTGGCCAGTGCCTTAGAGCGCAGCGGTATCAAAGCTGGTGCGATTCATGGAGACAAGAGTCAGATTGAACGCATGCAAATCTTAGAGTCTTTCAAAAAAGGCACGATGGATGTTTTGGTGGCCACTGATGTGGCAGCACGAGGCCTTGATATTGCAGACATGCCTTGCGTGATCAATCATGAGTTGCCATTCAATGCTGAGGATTATGTGCATCGCATCGGTCGTACTGGTCGTGCAGGTGCGCAGGGTGATGCGATTGCATTGGTCGATGCTTCTGAAGAAAGACTGTTGGCTGATATTGAGAAGTTAATGAACCGCAAGCTTTTGCGTTTACCAGTGCCGGATCCTGCTAGTGGTCCGGCTGGAGATCCATTCTTCTATATGCCTTATCAAGCATCCGCTGCAAAAGAAGAAAAACAATCAACACTTGGTCAAGCTGAACCAAGTGCTCAGGCAGGAGCTCAAGCTTCTGCTCAGGTAGCTAGTAAGCCATCTATTCAGCCTGGCGGCAAGCCAAGAGCTGCTCTATTGGGCGGCTTTAAAAAATAAGCTGCAGTTAAAGCTGTGGTTAAAGCTGCAGTTAAAGCCACATTTAAATTGACAAACGGGTTTTTCGGTAATGCTCAACAGCGGTTTCTAACCACTGTGTGATCGTTGATTCATTGATTGTTGATTCACTGATTGTTGATTCACTGGCTTGAGTGCTGTTAGCCCTATTTTTAAAAAGTTCAGGCTCATCTAATCCCAAATGCTTTGCGGCGGCCTGAAGAGCTTCTAATGCTTCACCAGGGGTATTGCAAGCAATCGCAGTTGCATTGGTTTGTTTGCTGAGCTTTTCATTGTTGCCATCTCGCACCAAAGGCAGGTGAAGATAATGAGGTTGAGGGTAGTTCAGTTGTTTTTGTAAATAAATTTGTCTTGCGGTGTTGTCCAATAAATCCTCACCTCTGACGATGTGTGTGATTCCTTGTAAGTAGTCATCCACGACAACAGCCAGCTGATAGGTGAACACTCTGTCTGAGCGCCTTAAGACAAAATCACCCACGGATGATTCAATCTCAGGGTCTGTGACCAATAAACGCCAAGCGCACGGTTCAGTGACATCTTTTAAATTTCGGCAGCTTCTTGGGTAGACTAATTCACCATGCCGATCTTTCTTTTTGCCCAAACGCAGTAATTGATCTTCGATTTGTTTGCGCGTGCATCGACAACCGTAAGTCTTTTTTTCTTGCAACAATTGATTCAATGCTGATTCGTAGAAATGGCTTCGTTTTGATTGGTATTCAATCTCTTCATCCCAATGTAAACCGCAATTGTGCAGTTGTTGAATGATGATTTTGTCGGCGCCTGGAACGCACCTTGGTAAATCAAGGTCCTCGATCCGTAAAAGCCACTTTCCTTGATGTGCTCGGGCGTCGAGCCAACTGCCTAGGGCAGTTGCGAGCGACCCGGCGTGGAGAGCTCCTGTGGGTGAGGGTGCGAAGCGACCGCGGTATTCAGTCTTGAACATAGCTAAAATCATCTCATGTCTTTAAATACCAACTTTGTTCATTTGCGTCTTCACTCCGAATATTCGATTGTGGATGGGGCTGTGCGCATAGATGATGCCATTACTGCCGTGGTTAAAGATCAAATGGGGGCATTGGCTCTGACCGATTTGAGCAATGTGTTTGGTTTGGTTAAATTCTATCAAGCTGCACGCAAAGAAGGTATTAAACCTATTATTGGTAGTGATGTTTGGATCACCAATGCTGAAGATAGAGATAAACCATTCAGATTGCAGTTGTTGGTAAAAAATCATCAGGGTTATTTGAATCTATGCGAGCTATTAACCAAAGCATCGCTGACCAATCAATTCAAAGGCAGATCTGAAATTGATGAAACTTGGTTCAAGCAGCATGCCGAAGGTTTGATTGCATTATCCGGTGCAAGATTGGGTGATGTTGGACAGCATTTGTTGGCAGGTCAGCATGCTGAAGCTTTGGTCTGTGCCAAAAAGTGGGCAAATTACTTTAAAGATTCTTTTTATATTGAGGTTCAGCGTGCCGGTCATCCTCAGGATGAGGCTCATCTTCATGAAGCCGTTCATTTGGCCAATGAACTTCAATTACCGGTGGTGGCAACGCATTCAATACAGTTCATGAAGCCCTCTGACTTCAGAGCTCATGAGGCACGAGTGTGTATTGCTGAAGGAGAAGTGCTCGGTAATCCTAAGCGTGCAAAAAAATTCACGCCTGAGCAGTACTTTAAAACTCAAACAGAGATGCAAACACTTTTTGCTGATTTGCCAGCGGCGATCACTAACAGTGTAGAAATTGCCAAGCGTTGTAATTTATCGTTGACTTTGGGTAAGCCTCAGTTGCCAGATTTTCCAGTGCCTAAAGGTATGACATTGGATGATTATTTGATGGAAAAAGCCATGGAAGGCTTATCCAAACATTTATTGCATTTGTATCCTGATGAGGCTGAAAGAGAAAAGCAGCGACCCAGTTATGAGGTGCGCTTAAAGTTTGAGGCAAGAACCATTTCTCAAATGGGTTTCCCGGGTTACTTTTTGATCGTTGCTGATTTTATTAACTGGGCAAAAAATAATGGTGTGCCAGTCGGTCCTGGTCGAGGTTCTGGTGCTGGTTCATTGGTTGCTTACTCTTTGGGCATTACGGATCTAGATCCATTGAGATATAACTTGCTCTTTGAGCGATTCTTAAATCCTGAGCGCGTCTCCATGCCTGACTTTGATATTGATTTCTGTCAGCACGGTCGCGACCGCGTGATTGCCTATGTAAAAGAAAAATACGGCAAAGATGCGGTCAGTCAAATTGCCACATTTGGCACGATGGCAGCGCGTGCGGCGATTCGAGATGTGGGACGTGTGCTTGAGCAGCCATACGGATTTGTGGATGGCATTTCTAAACTGATCCCTAATAAGCCCGGTCAGCAAGTCACCATTGAGCAAGCCAAGAAAGAAGAAAAGCTTTTGGCTGAGCGAGAGTCTCGCGAGGAAGAAGTTAAACAATTGTTGGGTTTGGCTCAACAGTTAGAGGGCATGACCCGAAACGTTGGCATGCATGCTGGTGGCGTATTGATTGCTCCAGGCAAGCTCACAGATTTTTGTCCTTTGTACACCCAAGGCAGTAAAGATGGCAAAGAAGGTTCAGATTCTGGGGTGGTCAGCCAGTTTGACAAGGATGATGTTGAAGCAGTCGGC
>Ga0255124_1000189_pt1 | contig 22856 bp, 20 predicted proteins | sample Law_Cont_RepB_8d_FD_188564 | JGI IMG/M metagenome (GOLD analysis project Ga0255124, IMG submission 188564) | Freshwater microbial communities from St. Lawrence River, New York, United States - Law_Cont_RepB_8d | ecosystem: Environmental > Aquatic > Freshwater > River | place: USA: New York... | reverse complement strand
GGGTAGAACACGCGGGGGTGGGTGAGTTGGCCGCTGACGGGGTCAAAGTCAAACGCGCGCACCTGGTGCGCGGCGGTGTCGGCCCAGTAGGCGGTGCGGCCATCGGGTGACCAGGCCAGGCCGTTGGCCGTGACCACACCCCCTTGCATGGCGTGCAGGCCCTGACCGTCCAGCATGTAGAGCTTGCCCAGCGCCTGGTCTTTGGGTTCGTACAGGCTGCCCGCCCAAAAGCGGCCTTGGGCGTCGCACTTGCCGTCATTGAAGCGTTGCTGGGCGGTGTCGTAGGGCGCTGCCGCCAGCTGCTGCAAGGGGCCGCCCCATTCGCGCGCCCGGTAAATGCCATCGCGCAGGGCCATGATCAAACCACCGCCTTGCACAGGCGCAATGCAGCCGGGCTCTTGCGTCAAAGGCCAGTATTCGACCGCGCCACGGGTCTGCAAGCCGTCCAGCTGAACGCGGGCAATGCGTTTACCGGGAATGTCCACCCAGTAAAGTCGCTGCTCTTGCGGGTGCCAAAAGGGGGATTCGCCCAAGGCGTCGGTTTCGGAGGTGATGCGGGTCCAAGGGTTCATGCGGGTGATTGTGCCGTCAGCAATCGCTAGCGCTGGCACTCACGCAGTTAAGTACCACGATCAATCGACTTGGCCCACGGTTTGCAGCTCGGGGGTGGTGCGGCGCAGGGTGGGCAGGCCCACGCCCGAGGCGTCAAAGCCGCCATCGACCGCGAGGGACTGTCCGTTGATGTAGCTGGCCTGGGGGCTGCACAAAAAACCGACGGTGTTGGCCATCTCTTCGGTGCTGCCGTAGCGGCCCAGCGGGATGGTGTCGTAGTAGTCGGCGCGGATGGCCGCGCTGTGCACCAGCTTGGCCATCTCGGTTTCGACCGGGCCGGGGCAGATCACATTGACGCGCACACCGCAGTTGCCCAGTTCGGCGGCATACTGCTTGGTCAGGTGAATCAGCGCGGCCTTGCTGGTGCCATAGGCCAAGCGCAAGGTGCTGGCGCGCAGGCCCGAGATGGACGCGATGTTGACGATGGCGCCGCTGCGCTGACGCGCCATGATGGCGCCGAAGGCCTGGGTGCACAAAAACGCGCCGTCGAGGTTGGTCGAGAGCACATGGCGCCAGTCTTCAAAGGTGGTTTCGAGCGCGGGCTTGAACACCGCCACGCCCGCGTTGTTGACCAGCGCGTCCACACGGCCAAAGCGGGCCATCACCTGCTCGGCAGCGGCCTGCACCTGCGCAGGACTCGACACATCGGTGTGCAGGCACAGCACCTCGCCTGGCCGGCTCAGTTGCTTTTGCGTGGCGTCCAGCGTGGCGCTGTCCACGTCGAGCAGCGCGACCTGGTGGCCATTGGCCAAAAACCACTGGCCAATGGCCAGACCAATGCCACGGGCACCGCCCGTCACCACGGCCACTTTCCGATTTGCCACTGTCATGCGTCTGCCTTTGTGCGTGAAAGCCGACACCATAGCAAAAAAGCCCGTGCACAGGGTGCAACGGGCTTGAGAGAGTGGGTGGCGGCAAACCACCCCTTGCAATGAAACTGGCCGGATCAGCCGTGGTAGGCCGACTCGCCGTGAGAGGCAATGTCCAGACCTTCGCGCTCTTCTTCTTCAGTGACGCGCAGACCGATGGTCAGGTCAACGATCTTGAAGGCGACCACCGAGACCACACCCGACCAGACGATGGTCAGCAGCACGGCCTTGGCCTGGATCCACACTTGCGAAGCGATCGAATAAGCGTCGGGTGCGACCATGGCCACGGTGACCCAGTCACCCACGGCGCTGGGGCCACCGAGGGCGGGCGAGTTGAACACGCCGGTCAACAAGGCGCCGACGATACCGCCAACGCCGTGCACACCGAACACGTCCAAAGAGTCATCAGCGCCCAACATCTTCTTGAGGCCGTTCACACCCCACAGGCAAGCAAAGCCTGCGACGATGCCGATCACGAGACCACCGCCGATGCCCACGTTGCCTGCGGCTGGGGTGATGGCGACCAGACCGGCCACCGCACCCGAGGCGGCACCCAGCATGGAGGCTTTGCCACGCATCAGCGCTTCACCCACGCACCAGGCCAGCACCGCGCCGGCGGTTGCAACCAGGGTGTTGATGAAGGCCAGGGCTGCGAAACCGTTGGCTTCGAGGGCCGAGCCGGCGTTGAAACCGAACCAACCCACCCACAGCAGGGATGCGCCCACCATGGTCAAGGTCAGGCTGTGCGGGGCCATGGCTTCGCGGCCATAACCGACGCGCTTGCCCACCATGTAAGCACCCACCAGACCAGCCACAGCGGCGTTGATGTGCACCACGGTACCGCCAGCAAAGTCCAGCGCACCCCACTGCCAGATCAGACCGGCCTTGCTGGTCATTTCGTCCACCACTTCCTTGGCGGTGTAAGCGTCAGGGCCCATCCAGAACCAGACCATGTGGGCCACGGGCAGGTAGCTGAAGGTGAACCACAGCACCATGAAGGCCAGCACGGCAGAGAACTTGATGCGCTCGGCAAAGGCGCCGACGATCAGGGCACAGGTGATGCCTGCGAAGGTGGCCTGGAAGGCGGCAAACGAAATCTCTGGAATGACCACACCCTTGCTGAAGGTGGCGGCATTGGCAAAGGTGCCTGCTGCGTTGTCCCAGATGCCTTTCATGAACAGGCGGTCAAACCCACCAATGAAGGCATTGCCCTCGGTGAAGGCCAGGCTGTAGCCGTAGATGAACCACAGCACGGTGACCATCGAGAAGGTGACCATGACCTGCATCAGCACCGACAGCATGTTTTTGCTGCGCACCAGGCCACCATAGAACAGGGCCAGGCCCGGAATGACCATCATGATCACCAGGATGGTGGAGACCATCATCCAGGCGATGTCGCCCTTGTTGGGCACAGCCGCTGGCGCAGCTTCGGCCGCAGCCGGGGTGGCCGCAGCCTCCGCCGGTTTGGCTTCGGCCGCAGCTGCCGTGGCAGCGGCAGGGGCGGTCTGTGCGGTGGCGACCGATGCCGTACCGAACAGGCCAAGACCCAGGGTCAAGCCCAGGGCCAGGGTGGCGAGTAGTTTTTTCATTTGAAGACTCTCTTTCTCAGGCATCAAAGGGCTTCGCGGCCGGTTTCACCGGTGCGGATGCGAACCACTTGTTCGAGGTCGTACACAAAGATCTTGCCGTCGCCGATCTTGCCGGTGCGGGCACCGGCTTCGATGGCTTCGATCACACGCTCCACCAGATCGTCAGAAACGGCGGCTTCGATCTTCACCTTGGGCAAAAAGTCGACCACGTATTCCGCGCCGCGGTACAGCTCGGTGTGGCCCTTTTGACGACCAAAGCCCTTGACTTCGGTCACAGTGATGCCCTGCACGCCGATGCCCGACAGCGCTTCACGCACCTCGTCCAGCTTGAAGGGTTTGATGATGGCGGTCACCAGTTTCATGATGGCTCCTTGTTCGAAGGGGGAAGGTCAGAAGGTGTACTTCAGGCCGACGACTGCGCCCGTCTTGCCGTTGTATTTACCCTTCAGGCTGTAAAAGCCTTCATCGGCATTGGTTCCGACAACGGCCACGGTGGCGCTCAAACCATTGCCCAGGTCTTTGGCAAGGGTCAATGCGTAGTCGGTGTAAGAGGCGTTGGCCACGTTTTTCACACGCTGGTAACCCACGTGTGGTGTCAATGTCATGCCGTTGCCCAGGTCAATGGCTGCGCTCAGGTCCAGGTAATAGCTGTTTTTGCTGTTGGCGTTGCCGAACAAATTGGAGAGGGCGTGGGAGTATTTCGCGGTGAACACACCGAAGGTCGCGGCGCCATAAACTTCGTTCGTGTTCGCGTTGACACCGCTGGCCGAAGCGTAGTTGTTGTTCAGGTACTCATAACGCAGAAAACCCACGTCATAGGCCACGTCACCCACGGTTGCCTTGTAGCCACCGTACAGGTCGAGTTCCACGGAGCCTTTGCTGGCGCCGGGGGTGTCCTTGATCCACTTGATGGTGGAGCCCCAGGCACCGACATAAAAGCCGCTCTTGTCGGCGTAGTCAAAACCGCCTTGCACCGCTGGGGCCAGACGCGACTGAGAAATACCGCGGTAACGGTAATCGGAAACAGCGCCTGCGTTGAAAGACAAGGTGCTTTCGGCAGCAGCTTGGGCTTGGGCGACGCCATTCACGGACAACAGGGCAGTGGCCAACAGGGCTGGAACGAGGATGTTTTTCATGGGGAACTCCAAAAAATGAAAAAAAGACAAACCGTTTAAGCAGGGAGCGTGCCAACCCCAATTTTTGAGGGGCTTGGGGGTTTTCCCCGTGTGCGCCACGCCTGTGCATGTTTGAATCACATGACAACAGGCTCTGTGCGTCCGGACCGCGCGACAGGACACATAAAACGCACCAGAATGGGGCAGGGAGGGCAGATGAGTCTCAGTTTGGTGCGCAGCCGCGCCTTGATCGGCTTGCATGCCCCGGCCGTCACCGTCGAGGTGCACATGGCCAACGGCCTGCCCAGCTTCACGCTGGTGGGCCTGGCCGATGTCGAAGTCAAGGAAGCCCGCGAGCGCGTGCGCTCGGCGCTGCAAAACAGCGGGCTGGACTTTCCGCACAACCAGCGCATCACGGTCAACCTGGCCCCCGCCGACCTGCCCAAGGACTCCGGACGACTGGACCTGCCGATTGCGCTGGGCATTCTGGCGGCCAGCGGGCAGATTGACGCGGCCCGATTGGCGGGCTACGAATTTGCGGGCGAACTGTCGCTGTCGGGCGAATTGCGCCCGGTGCGCGGCGCCCTGGCCATGAGCCTGGTGTTGCGCCAGCAACAGGTGCGCACCCGGCTGGTGCTGCCGCCGGGCAGCGCCGAAGAGGCCGCCTTGGTGCCCGATGCCGAAGTCTTCCGGGCGCGGCACCTGCTGGACGTGGTGCAGCAGTTCTTGCCGCCATCCCCTGAGCCGCCCCCCGAACCCGCTGACGGCTGGGCCCGCATGGCCGCCGCCACGCCTGCCGAGGCGCCGCGTTACGCCGATCTGGCCGATGTGAAAGGCCAGGCGGGGGTGAAGCGGGTGCTGGAGATCGCCGCGGCTGGTGGCCATTCGCTGCTCATGCTGGGCCCGCCCGGCTCGGGCAAGTCCATGCTGGCGCAGCGCTTTGCGGGCTTGCTGCCGCCCATGTCGGTGGAAGAGGCGCTGGAATCGGCAGCGATCGCCAGCCTGGCCGGACGCTTTGACCTGAGCCGCTGGGCGCAGCGCCCCACGGGCCAGCCGCACCATTCGGCCAGCGCGGTGGCTTTGGTGGGGGGCGGGTCACCGCCCCGACCGGGCGAAATCTCGCTGGCCCACCACGGCGTGCTGTTTCTGGACGAATTGCCCGAGTTCCCACGGGCCGCGCTCGAGGCCCTGCGCGAGCCGCTGGAGACTGGCAGCATCACCATCACCCGGGCCGCGCGCAGGGCCGAGTTTCCGGCGCGGTTTCAGTTGATTGCGGCCATGAACCCCTGCCCCTGTGGCTATCTGGGCAGCTTGACGCGGTCTTGCCGCTGCACGCCCGACCAAGTCAGCCGCTACCAGGGCAAGCTCAGCGGGCCGCTGCTCGACCGGATTGACCTGCACATCGAAGTGCCCAGCCTGAGCGCCAGCGAACTGCTGCAGGCCCCGCCAGGCGAGCCCACACAAACCATCGCGGCGCGCAGCCTGGCCGCACGCGAACGCGCCCTGGCACGGCAGGGCTGCACCAATGCCCAGCTGCAAGGCCAGGCCATCGATGCCCAGGCGCGGCTGGAGGATGGCGCCTCGGTGTTGCTGCAAAAGGCCGCCGACAAACTCGGCTGGAGCGGGCGCAGCACGCACCGCAGCCTGAAAGTGGCCCGCACCATTGCCGATCTGGCCGGCAGCGACACCATCGCCGCCGCCCATGTGGCCGAAGCGGTGCAATACCGACGGGTACTCAAGACCCATTGACCTGCATGGCCGCGGGCGTGGCGGGCGCTGGCCCCGGATAATGTGCCCATGCCCCACGCCAGACCCCACACAGCGACCGCCGCACAACTCGGGCCTTTCAGTGTCTGGCTGTCGCTGCCGCAACTCATCACCTGGGGCAGCGTGTTCTACACCTTTTCCTTGCTGATGACGCCGCTCGAAGCCGAGCTGGGCATGGGCCGGGCCGAGTCTTCATTGGCGTTCAGCCTGGCGCTGCTGGCCGAAGGGCTGATGGCGTACCGGGTGGGCCGCTGGATCGATGCGGGCCATGAGCGTGCGGTGATGACGCTGGGCTCGGTCTGGGTGGGCCTGGGACTTGTGGGCCACAGTGGGGTGACGTCTGTTGCAGGTTTTTATGCCGCCTGGATCTGGCTGGGTCTGGGCATGGCGGCCACGCTCTACAACCCGGCCTTTGCGGTGGTCACGCGGCGTTTTGCCGAGGATTTTCGACGCGCCATCATCACCCTGACCTTTTTGGGCGGGCTGGCCAGCACCGTGTTCATCCCGCTCTTTGCCTGGTGGATGGAGCTGTGGGGCTGGCGACAGGCGCTGTGGGCACTGGCGGGGCTGCAGTTTCTGGTGTGCGCGCCCTTGCATGGCTGGCTGCTGCAAGGGGCGCCGCGCCCGCACAGCCGCACCTTTGATCGCTCGCCTTCTCCAGACAATGCAACAGCCGATGCCCCCGCACAGACCGTGCCGGTGCGCGCGCATTTGCGCCGCGCGCCGTTTTGGCTGCTGGCCGTGTTCATGGTGCTGACCATGGCGGTCACCTCGGCCTTGCCCGCACACATGATCGCCTTGCTGCAGGAGTCGGGCCTGTCCCCGGCTTGGGTGCTGGCCATTCCGGCGGCCATTGGCGTGATCCAGGTGCTGGGGCGGCTGGTGCTGTTCGTGTTCGAGCGGTATTGGGATGTGCACGCCGCCAACCGCTGGATCCCGACCCTGATTCCGGCGGGGGTGCTGGTGCTGCTGGTGGGCGGCCTGCATCCGCTGGCGGCCCTGGTGTTCGTGCTGCTGTATGGCTTGGGCAATGGCATGAACACCATCGTCAAGGGCACGGCCATGGCGCAGTATGTGAGCCGCGAGAATGTGGGGCAGCTCAACGGTTTGCTGGGCCTGCCGATCGCGCTGGCGCGGGCCGCCGCACCGCTGGTGCTGGGCCTGCTGTGGTCACCACAGCAGGGCTACACCCTGGCGCTGTGGTGGCTGTTGACCGCCAGCTTGGTGGGCACCGGGGCGCTGTGGGCGGCGCAGCACCATGCCCAGCGCGCCCCGAAATAGGGTGGACCAGACGCAGCCGGGCTCAGGCCATCGACTCGCCGTTGCGAACGCGGTGCACCGAGGCCACGTCCAGCACCCAGACCAGGCCGTCCCCGATTTGTCCCGTGCTGCAGGAAGTGATGATGACGTTGCGGATGGTCTCGACCATGTCATCCGGGCACAGCACACACACCATGTACTTTTCGGAAAAATCGGTCAGCTCGTCACGCACGGTGCGCTTGTCGACGGCAGCCGGGGCGGTGAAGCCCTGGGCACTGAACATGGACACGCCCGGGAAATTGGGGATCGCGCGCAAGGCTTCGCGCAGGCGTTCGCGGCGATTGGGGCGAATGATGGCTCGTACTTCTTTCATCCATAAACTCCAGATTCAGGCTTCTTGTGGCACATCATCGAACCACCTGTAGAGGGTCGGCAGCACCACCAAGGTGAGTAATGTAGAGGAAATCAGACCCCCGATGACCACCACGGCCAGGGGGCGCTGGACCTCGGAACCCGGGCCTGTGGCAAACAGAAAAGGCACCAGGGCCAGCATGGCCACGGTGGCGGTCATCAACACCGGCCTGAAGCGCTGGATACAGCCCTCGCGCACCGCTGCAGCCACCGACAGGCCGTCTTCACGCAGCTTGCGGATCGAGCTGACCAGCACCACACCGTTGAGCACGGCGATGCCCCACAGGGCGATGAAGCCCACTGAGGCCGGCACACTGATGTATTCGCCCGACAAGAACAGCGCAATGACGCCACCCACCGATGCGAACGGCAGCACCAAGATGATCAGGGAGGCCAGGCGCACCGAGTTGAACAACATGAACAACAGGAAGAAGATGGCCGCGATCGTCAAGGGAACGATGATGGTGAGCGTGGCCATGGCGCGTTCCATGTTTTCAAACTGGCCGCCCCAGGACAGGTAATAGCCCTCGGGCAGGCGCAGTTCTGCATCCACCCGGCGCTGCACCTCCTGCACGAACCCGCCCAGATCGCGGCCATTGACGTTGGCACCCACCACCACACGGCGTTTGCCGAATTCACGGCTGATGGTGGGGGGGCTGTCCACCAGCTCAATGGTGGCCACGGCCGACAGCGGAACCAGCGTGCCATCGCTGGTTTTCAAGGTCGTGTTGCGAATGGCCTGGATCGAGTTGCGGTTTTCGGCCGGGTAACGCACCACAATGCCAAAGCGTCGCTGGCCTTCGTACAACTGCCCCACTTCATTGCCGCCAAAGGCGGTTTCGATCAGGTCGTTGACATCGGACACGTTGATGCCATAGCGGGCGATCGACTGCCGATCGATCTCGATGGTCAAGGTCTGCTGCCCCGACAGGCGCTCCACACGCAAATCAATGGCACCCGGCACGGTGCTGACAATCCGGGCCAACTCTTCGGACACCCGTTTGAGTTCAGACAAATCGTCGCCAAACACCTTGATGGCCAACTGCGAACGCACGCCGGTCACCATCTCGTCCACCCGTTGGGCGATGGGCTGGTTCATGATCACCTGCACCCCCGGCAACACCGCCAGCGCCTTGCGGATGTCCTCTTCGATTTCAGATTGGGTACGGCTTGAGTGGCGGTCCATCACCACAATCGGGTCGGATTCATTGGGACCCGCAGGGTCGGCCAGGGATTCACCACGGCCGAGCTTGGCCACCACCGACTGGACACCCGGCACCTGCGAGACGATTTTCATCGCCTCGAACTCCAGCTTGAGCGACTCCTCCAGAGAAATGCTGGGCACCCGGATGATTTGGGGCACGATGTTGCCCTCCTTCATGGTCGGAATGAAGCTCTTGCCCAACAGCGAGAACAGGGAAAGAGAGCCGACCAGCAAGGCCACAGCCACCGTGATCGTCTTTTTTTCTGCCGCCAATGCCAGGTGCAGGATCGACAGGTAGTGGCGTTTCAAAAACGCGATCGGCCGGGTGTCATGGTCACTGCCGCCGCGCAGCACGTAACTGCACAAAACAGGAGACAAAAAGAGCGAGACCACCAAGGAAACGGCCAGCGCAATCGCAATGGTCAAAGCCAGGGGCGCAAACATTTTGCCTTCCATGCCCGTCAGGGTCATCAGCGGCAGGAAGACCAGGATGATGATGGACATGCCATACACCGTGGGCTTGGCAATCTCGTTGGTGGCCTCCAGGATGGTGCGCAGCCTGGACTCACCGCTTCGAGCGGCCTGTCCCAATTTGTGGAAGACGTTTTCCACCACCACCACCGTGCCGTCGACCATCAGGCCGATCGCGATCGCCAAGCCCCCCAGCGACATGAGGTTGGCCGACAGCCCCAGTTGGTTCATCACCATGAAAGTGACCAATGGCGTGATGACGATCGTGGCCACCACCACCAGACTGGAGCGAACGTCGCCCAGGAACAGCAACAAAATGATGACGATGAACACAATGCCTTCGAGCAGGACTTTGGTCACCATCCACAAGGCCGAGTCCACCAACTCGGTGCGGTCATAAAAGGCTTCGATTTGCAAGCCGCCGGGCAGCATGCCCTTTTGGTTGATTTCATTGACCTTGGTTTTGACCCGACCAACCACCTCTTTGGCGTTGGCGCCGCGCAGCATCATCACGATGCCGGCCACGGCTTCGGTCTCCCCGTTTCGAACCACGGCGCCTTGTCGCACGGCGGCGCCCACCTGAACCTGCGCCACATCGCGCACGAACACCGGCACATCACCGGTCTCCTTGAGGATGATGTTGCCAATGTCATCGGCGGTCTGGATCAGGCCCACGCCACGGATCAGGTATTGCTCTGCCGAGGACCGCAGCAGACCGCCGCCCGAGTTGGCGTTGTTGCGCTCCACCGCTTGCAGCACCTCGCGCAGTGTCAGGCGGTAGTGCCGCAAACGGTCCGGATTGACCAGCACCTGAAACTGCCGCTCCAGGCCGCCCATCGAGTTGATTTCGGCGACCCCGGGGATGGAGCGCAACATCGGGCGCAACACCCAGTCCTGGATGACACGGCGCTCCATCAACTCGCTTTCCGTGAGTTGGCGGTTGCCATCGTCCGGGTGCACCAGCGTGTACTGGAAAACCTCACCCAAACCGGTCGACACAGGCCCCAGAACCGGAACCACGCCATCGGGCATGCGCGGGGTGACTTCAAGCAAGCGCTCCATCACCAGCTGGCGTGCGAAATAGACATCGGTCTTGTCGTTGAACACCAGGGTGACCAGCGACAGGCCCGCGCGGTTGAGCGCACGCATTTCGGTCAGGCCCGGCAAACCGGTCATGGCCACTTCCAGGGGCATGGTGACAAAGCGCTCCACCTCTTCCGGCGAGCGCCCGGGCACCTCGGTGGCCACCTGGACCTGGACGTTGGTCACATCGGGAAATGCATCAACGGACAGGCGCATGGCCGCCCGGGTCCCAAAACCCAGCAACACAATCGCCACCACCAACAACAGCAAACGCTGGGTCAGGGCGGCACGGATCAATGACTTCAGCATGGGTGGTCCTTGTTACTGAAGTTCGGCACGTTTGCGCTCGTTGTGCAAATGGAAGGCGCCTTCGATGACCACCTGATCCCCCGGATTGAGCCCTTTGCGGATGGGTCTGAACGCTTCGTGGGCGGGGGCCAGTTCCACCGTTGTGAAGCGGTAAGTGCTCTCGGCGACTTTCAGGTAAACATGGTCGCGGTCACCCTCTCGGATGACGGCATCCTGAGGCACGACCAGCTCGCTGTTGGCCTCGCCCCGGATCCGCATGGTGGCCAGCATTTGGGGTTTCAGGTCACGGTTGAGGTTATCGACCTGTGTCCGAAACGGCACGGTGCGCGTATCGGGCGAAACCGCATCACCGACATAAATGATTCTGCCGGACAGCTGACGGTTGCCCAGGGCCGGCACCTCGATGTCCACTTGCTGGCCCAGGCGCACCAGGCGCGCGGTCTGTTCAGGCAATGCCCCGCTCACCCAGACATTGCCCAGATCGGCCACGGTGAACAGGTGGTCACCCGGCTGCACCACCTGGCCGTTGCTGATCTTGCGCTCCAGCAGAACACCCGACTGGGTGGCCAGCACCGGTGCATGCGACTGCAAGGCCCCTTGCTCGCGCAAAGCCTCAAGGGGCGCACCTGCAATGCCCAACAACTTGAGCTGGTCGCCCAAGGCGCGCAGCTCGGCACGGGCCAAGGACAGCTCGGATTCGCGGCGCTGCAGCTCGGCCGCACCGATCACATCCGCCTGGAAAAGTTGACGTGCCCGGTCCACGGCACGTTCAGACAGGCCCGCATTCGAGTGCGCACGCAAAAAAGCCATCTGGGCCTGCGTCAATTCGGGGCTGGCGACACGCGCCAAGGGTTGGCCGGCCTTGATGCGGTCGCCCACCTCAACCAGCAGCTCGGTCACGCGGCCGGTGACGGAAGCCCCGATGCGGGTCACCTGACGCTCGTTGGCCTCGATTCGGCCGGGCACCTCTTGAATGGGAACGATGCTGCGCATGCCCACTTCGGCCACTTTGAAACGGCTGGCCATGGAGGGCTCCACCTGGATTTGCAGGGGGTCACCGGCTGGCTTGGCCACATCGGCCGCCACCGGTGCGGGCTGTTTGCCACAGCCTGCCAGCATGAAGGCACTGACCACGGTGGCCAGAACAATGGAACGTGGGCCCACGGGGCGCTCAATCAGGGAATACATGGCAATCATTTTCCGGAAAGGTGTGAATCAGAGGCGTATCGGGCACTGAGTTGCATCAGGGTGATGCGGGCCACTTGCAACTGGTAGCGGGCCTGCAGCAAGTCCGCGCGCACGCTGCGCAGCACACGCTGGGCGTCCAGCACGTCCAGGATGCCCCGTTCCCCAAAACGGTAAGCCGCTTCGGCAACGCGCAAAGCCGATTCGGCTTCGCGGACCACGCCCTGACTCAGGGCATCGACACGCAAGCGGGACATCTCCAGGGAGCGCCAGGCCAGCAAAATCTGCTGTGACATCTCGGCCTGCCGACCTTCGTAGCGCGTGCGGGCCCTTTCGAGTTCAGCCACGGCTTCGGCAATCGGGCCCTGGCGCTGGTCGAGCAAGGGGATCTGGACACCCACCCCCCACTGGGACTGACGAACCTGGGGATCGCTCATCTGGGCGTAACGCAAATCCACCGACGGCAGCAGGCTGGCGCGCACGGCCGCCAGGCGGGACTGGGCACGGTCCAGCTCGTGCTTGAGGGTCAGGACCTCCGGATTGGATTGGCTGGCCGCCGCCTGCAATTGCGCCAACGTGAACGTCATCGTCCTTTCTGCCGCCGTCGGGGGCTTGAGCTTCCAGCGCGCTGGCAACTGTCCGGCCGTCAGCCGGTTGATTTCGAGCAAGGTCTTGTCGGCGCGCAGCAAGGCGTTTTGCTCGCGTTCACGCGCGTTGATGACCTCGGCGTCGGCTTTGATCAGTTCATAACGGGGGGCCTCGCCACTGCTCACACGGACCCGCACCCGCTGCTGAACCTGCTCGAGCAAGTTCAGCGACTCGGCTGCGGCCTGGGCTTCGCCCTGGTGCAGATCCGCTTCAAAAATGCGCATCCAGAGCTGCGCCAGAAGGTCGTTGCGCACAGCCGCCAATTGCTGCTCGGCACTTTTTTCACCCGCTTGGGCACCGTCCATGCGCGCGCGCCGCAGTTGCGGGTTTTCAATCGGCTGGGTCAGCGACCAACTTTGGCTGGAAGCCGAGCCCGCGCCCAGCGCCTGCCAGGGGCCGCGTGACCACTCCACGCGCGGATTGGGCAGGGCGCCTGCCGTGGTCACCGAGGCCCGGGCGGCATCCACCGATTGGGCGGTGGCCATGAGCAAAGGGTTGAACCGCAACACCAGGGCTTCCAACGCAGCGCTGTCAAAGGCCTGGACGTCGGCGGCCAGCGCGCTTGCCGGGCCAGCCGCCGTGGCAGGCGCGGTGCTGGCCATCGCACTGGCAAAGGGTGTGCCCGCCCAACAAGCGCTCAACACGCACAACGCCGCCACCACGGGAGTGGGCGTCTTCAAGCGGAAAGGGCTGTGCAAGCCCCTGGAAAAAATCATGGCAATGTCCTGGGTCAAGGTGTCTGGCGTGGATGGCCGATATTCTACAAAAAACAGAACGATGAAATAATTTACTCAGTTTAAACCGAATTTAGAAAGGGGAATTCAAACGTCAACCAGCCCTGTCGATCATCCACATGACGACCCGGCCTGCACGGTGCGTGTGGGATTGATCCCGCTGGCCTCAGGGCTTTGAATGCCACCGATCCTGACCCGGGTTCAGAGCGCTGGGCTATAAATACCGGATGCACATGGCCCACGTTGTGATCGTCAGTCCTGCCCGGGCCCGGGACAACAATGGCAATTGGCAAACCGCGCGGCGTTGGCAACGCTTGCTGTCGCCCCACCGCGTGCGCATCGTGCAGCAGTGGCCCGATGCCCACGCCGAAGGCGACGGCGTGATGCTGGCCCTGCACGCACGGCGCTCGGCCGATTCGGTGCAGGCTTGGCACACCCGGCATGGCCAGCGCGGCCTGGGGGTGGTGCTCACCGGCACCGACCTGTACCGCGACATCGCGCATGACCCCATGGCCCAGCGTTCCCTGGGACTGGCCCAGTCACTGGTGGTGCTGCAGGCGTTGGGCATCCGCAGCTTGCCACCCGAGCAGCGGGCCAAGGCCCGCGTGATTTTTCAGTCGACCGGCAGGCGCCAGACCCTGCCCAAAACCACGCGCCACCTGCGCGCGGTGATGGTGGGCCATTTGCGCGAAGAAAAAGACCCCCTCACCCTGATGGCCTGCGCGCGCCTGTTGCCCGAAGGCGCAGGCGTGCTGGTCGACCACATCGGCGCCGCACTCGACCCTGCGCTGGGTCTGGCCGCGCACAACACGCAGGCGCAATGCCCGCATTACCGCTGGCTGGGGGGTTTGAGTCACGCACACACCCTGCAGCGCATCCAGCGCGCCCACCTGCTGGTGCATTGCAGCCGCATCGAAGGCGGCGCCCATGTGCTGATGGAAGCGGTGTGCAGCGGCACACCCGTGCTGGCTTCCCGCATCGATGGCAACATGGGCTTGCTGGGTGATGATTACGCAGGCTTGTTTGAGCCAGGGGACGCCCGGGCGCTGGCGCATGCCTTGCTCGCGCTGCGGGCAGACGGTGCGCAGCTGGACCAACTGCGGGCCCAATGTGCCCTGCGCGCCCCTTTGTTTGAAGCGACTCACGAACGCGCCGCCTTGCACCGCTGGGTGCAGGACCTCGGCAGTGCCTGAAGCGGCTCAGCGCCGCAGCACCGACATCCAGCCGAGCTGGTCGGGCGTGAGCGCCGCATCGGGCGTGAGCATGGCGCTGGCCAAAGCCTGACGGCTCGCGGGGTCGGCCGCTGGCAAGGGGTGCAACAACAAGGCATCGAGCACCTGTGCGGCTTTGGCCAAGGTCTTGCCATACAGCTCAAAAATACCGGTCACGCTGACGTGCTGCGTCGGGTCATCCAACCAGCAGTCGTAGTCGGTGACCAAGCCCACGGTGGCATAGGCCATCTGGGCCTCGCGGGCCAAAAACACCTCGGGCACATTGGTCATGCCCACCAGGTGACACCCGGCCTGGCGCAGGAAATGGCTTTCGGCCTGTGTGCCCAGGCGCGGGCCTTCCACGCAGCCGTAGGTCAGGCCCCGGTGCACCGACAGGCCGCAGCGCTGCGCGGCTTGTGACACCGCATCAACCAGGCCGGTACTGACAGGTTTGGCGGTGGACACATGGGCGGCCACCCCTTGGCCAAAAAAGGTGCGCTCGCGCTGCCCTCGGGTCCAGTCGAAGTACTGCTCGGGCATGGCCATGTCCCCGGGTTTGACTTGCAGGCTCAAGCTGCCCACAGCCGAAAAGCCCAGCACCTGGGTGGCGCCCGCGCGCTTGAGGGCAAAGATGTTGGCGCGGTAATTGACCTCGTGCGGCAACAGGCGGTGGCCACTGCCGTGACGCGCCAGAAAAAGCACGTCCTGCCCGTGGTATTGCCCGCACAACACATCGCCCGAGGCCAGCCCAAACGGCGTGCTGCCTTCGATGCGCTGCGTGATGCGCAAGCCCGGAAGTTCGTAGAGGCCCGTGCCTCCGATGATGGCCAACATGCTCAATCCTCCCAACGAATGACATCGGCTTCGTGGCAGGCCGGGCCCGCCGCGATGCGCGAAAAATAGAACGCGTGTGCATCGGAACCTTCGGGCCAGTGCTGCACAAACCGCTGCTGCATCTGGGCGGCCGGGGTCTCGATGGCGATGGCCTCGAGGTGCAGCTCGCCATTGAACACCCGGCCATTGAACACCCGGCCATTGAACACCCGACCCTTGCGCCCGCGTTCCTGCTCAAACAGGCGCAACCCTTCGCGCAGCGCCAACCCGTTGCCATACAGCCCCCCCACCACATACAGCGTCTGCAGCTCAGCGAGCAGCGGGTCGGGGCGCAAGGCCAAGGCCTGCGGGCCACAGTGGTGATGCAAGGGGCCGCTGCGGCCCGCGAGGGTGGAGGCGTTCATGGGCTGGGCAGGGCATTGAGCAAAAGAGGCCGGCCGGGCCAATCCGGCGGCAGGTGGCGCAAGTCTGCGGGTTCATCCATGTCGTGAACCGGGGCGAGTTCCTGCCAAATCAAACCGGCGTCGCGGGCACGGTTGCGGGTGTCGGCCATGACCTGTGCGGTGCTCCAGCGCATGTTGTGAAACAAGCCGGGCGCCGGCCGGCGCAAACCCACCAGGGCATAGCCGCCGTCGTGCGCGGGAATGAACACCGCATCGTGCCGACGCAGGGCTTGCGCGGCTTCGGCCAATCTGCCGGCGCTCAGGCCGGGCGCGTCGCTGCCCATCAGCAACACCGATGCGCTGTGGCGCAAAGCATTCTCCAGGGCCCGGTGCATGCGCTGACCCAAATCCCCTTCGCCTTGACTTGACAGGTGCAGGCGCCCCGATGACAGGGCTTGCGCCTGCACACATGCCGAGTGGCTGGCGTCGGGCGTGACGCACAGGGTCAGGGGGTCGAACGGCGTTTGCAAGGCCTGCTGCACCGCATGCAACAACAGTTGCTGGGCGAAATCGGCGGCGCCCTGTTCGCCCAGGGCCGGGACCATGCGGGTTTTGGCACGACCGGCCACAGGGGCTTTGGCAAAGACGATCAGGGCCGTGCTCATCGGTACTCCTGCGCCAGCGTGTGCGCGGACTCGCCGCGCCAATAGCGCCAGCGCAAACGCCACATCAGGACAATGGTGCGCCACACACCCCGTTGCTCCCAACGGCGGCCCGAGGTGATCACCCGCTCACGCAGGCAGGCCGGGGCACCCAGTGCTCGCAAGCGCCTGGACATGTCGATGTCCTCCATCAACGGCTGCAGCGCAAAGCCGCCCACCTGTGTGTAAGCCTCGCGCCGCATGAAGATGGCCTGATCGCCAGTGGCGATGCCCGTGCAGCGCGAGCGCAGGTTCATCATCGCGGCCACCACCGCCAGCATCCAGGGCCGTCCGGCAATGCGCACATCAAAGCGCCCCCAGACGTGGCCCCGGTCCAGCGACTGCAGCAAGGGCACATCGGCCCGCTCCGGCAGCCAGGTGTCCGCGTGCAAGAACAGCAGCACCTCGCCCCATCCCAGCGCCGCCCCGGCGTTCATCTGCGCCGCCCTGCCGCGCGGGGCTTGGATCACCGCATCGGCGTGCGGACGGGCCAGGGCCTGGGTGTCGTCCTGGCTGCCACCGTCCACCACCACCACGCAAGCGCCGCGCTGGCGCAAGGGGGCCAGTGACCGCAAGGTGGCTTCGATGGCCGAGGCCTCGTTGAGCACCGGCAGGACGATGCACAGCGAAGAGCTTGGAAATGGGGCCACGATGTGGAGCCTTTAGGCCTGCTGCGCAAGCGGCGCCGGAGCCTCGCCCAAAGCGCCGCCACAACTGCTGCCTTGGCCGGCGGTGCAGCCGTAGCAATGGTCTGCGATGGCGATGGGCCGCCCCGCGACGTCCTGCACCAGCAGGTCTTCGATGCGGGCCGGACGCGATCCGGACCCAAGCGCGGGCATGCCCAGCATCTGGTTGAAGTCGCAGTCGTACAAGTGGCCTTGCCAATCCACACTGATCAGGGTGCGGCACATCACGGTGTCGAGGTTTTCCGGGCGGTAAGCACTGCGCAGCAACTGCAGATACGTTGCAAATTGGCCCTGGCTCACCAAGGTGCTGCCAAAGCGCTGCACCGGCATGTTGGTCAGTGCAAACAGATGGTTGAAACGGATGCCGAAATGCGCCAGCAGCTCACGCTTGTAATCCGCCTGCAGTTCCACCTGGGATGGCGGCAGGGTCGGCCCCTGGGGGTTGTAGACCAGGTTCAGGACCAAGTCGGGCCGGGCGCTTTGCCCATAGCCCAAGGCATTGAGTTGCTGCAAACCGGCAATGCTGCGCTCAAACACGCCATCCCCGCGCTGACGGTCGACGTTGGCCGGGGAATAGCACGGCAGGGACGCCGTGACTTCCACCTGATGCGCGGCCAAAAACTCTGCCAGGCCCTCCTGACCGGGCTCGCTCAGGATGGTCAGGTTGCAACGGTCGATGACGCGCACCCCCAAAGCCCGCGCACGCACCACCAGCGTACGAAATCCGCTGTGCAATTCTGGCGCGCCCCCGGTCAAATCGAGCGTCTGGATGTGTTGCCTCTCCAATACCGCCAGCACCTTCTCCAGCGTTGCCGCATCCATCATCTCGGTGCGCTGAGGGCTTGCCCCCACGTGGCAATGCACACAGCTCTGGTTGCATTTGTAGCCCAGATTGACCTGCAAGGTGTCCAGGGTCTTGCGGCGGATCGCCGGGAAATCGGTGGACTTCAAAAGCGGCAAGGTGGCATGCATGGTGAACGGTTCCTGAACAGGTGTCTTTCGGTTCTGAGGCCACTACGTTACATCAGATCAAAATCTGGCCACAAGCCCCGGCCCAACTGGTGGCACACTCAAGCCTTGGCTGCAAGATCGGCAGCCCTGCACCACTGGGTGCAAGCCAAACCCTGGACGTTCAGAGAATGCAATCTACCCCTCAACCCGTGCTGCGGGACCTGGTGCTGATCGGTGGTGGTCACAGCCATGTGGGCGTGCTGCGCATGTTCGCGATGCAACCCGAGCCGGGCGTGCGCATCACCATGATCTGCACCGACATCGACACCCCTTACTCGGGCATGCTGCCAGGCTACATTTCGGGACACTACAGTTTTGACGAGGTCCACATCGATCTGGGCCGTCTTTGCGCCTTTGCCGGTGCGCGCTTTTTCCGCGACGCGGTGACAGGCATTGACCGCCAGAATCAGCGGGTGATCTGCGCCAACCGCCCTGCCGTGGCCTACGACCTGTTGTCGATCAACACCGGCTCCACGCCGCAGGTGCAGCACATCGAGGGTGCACAGGCACTGGTCACCCCGGTCAAACCGATCGCACACTTCAACCAACGCTGGCAGGCTTTGCTCGACAAAGCGCGGGCATGGCCATCTCACCGGGGCCGCATGACGATCGCGGTCGTGGGTGGCGGCGCGGGTGGGGTGGAGCTGGTCTTGTCGATGCAATACCGCTTGCGCCTGGAGCTCAAGGCGCTGGGCCGCAACCCCGAAGACCTGAAATTTGTCCTGCTGACCTCGGGCGAATCCATCTTGCCGACCCACAACCCGGGCGTGCGCCAACGCTTTGCCCAGGTGCTGCAAGCGCGCAATGTCGAGGTGCACACCCATGCCGAGGTGGTGCAAGTCTCACCCGGTTGCCTGCACACGCGCGATGGCCGCACCTTTGACGCCGACGACACCCTGTGGGTCACGCAAGCGGGCGGGCCGGCCTGGCTGCGCAGCACCGGACTTGCCCTGGATGACCAAGGCTTCATCCTGGTCCATCCGCAATTGCAAAGTCTGAACGACCCCTTGGTGTTTGCCGCCGGTGATGTGGCTTCTTTTGTCGAGCGCCCGCTTGAAAAAGCCGGGGTCTTTGCGGTGCGCATGGCCAAACCCCTGGCGGCCAATTTGCGGCGCAGTTTGCGCGGACAAAAACTGCTGGCCTACAACCCCCAACGGCAATGGCTGGCCCTGATTTCAACCGGCAACCGCTATGCCGTGGGCTCACGCGGCCCCTGGGGCTTTGGCGGCGACTGGGTGTGGCGTTGGAAAGACCGGATTGACCGGAATTTCATGCGGCGTTTCACCGAGCTGCCCAGCATGCACAACGCCGGCCACCCGTCGCCCGTGGCCCATGTGCGCCAGGCCATGAACACCCTGGGGCAAATGCTCAAGGACGTGCGCGCCCAAGGCAAAGCGCCCACCACACGGCTGACCTTGACGGACGAAGAAGCGCTGCAAGCCATCTCGGCCATCGCCATGCGCTGCGGCGGCTGCGGCGCCAAAGTCGGCGCCAATGTCCTCTCTCGCGCCCTTGGCCAGCTGCAGCCGCTCGAGCGGCCCGATGTGCTGATCGGCCTGCACGCGCCCGACGATGCGGCGGTGGTGCGCGTGCCCCCGGGCATGGCCGTGGTGCAAACGGTGGACTTTTTCCGGGCCTTCATCGATGACCCTTATGTGTTTGGCCAGATTGCCGCCCACCATGCGCTGGGCGATGTGTTTGCCATGGGGGCCGAGGCGCAAACCGCCACGGCCATCGTCACCGTACCGCCAGGCCTGGAGCGCAAGGTCGAGGACCTGCTGACACACATGATGGGCGGCGCCATGGAAGTGCTGAACGCTGCAGGTTGCGCCCTGGTGGGCGGGCACACGGGCGAGGGTGCCGAGCTGGCCCTGGGATTTGCCATCCACGGCCTGATCGACGAAAAAATGGACGGCGTGATGCGCAAGGGCGGCATGCAGCCAGGCGATGCGCTGGTGCTGACCAAGCCGATCGGCACCGGCACCTTGTTTGCGGCGCACGCACGCCACGCGGCCAAGGGCCGCTGGATCGCGGCGGCACTGCAGTCCATGCTGCAGTCCAACCAGACAGGCGCGCACATCCTGCGTGCCCACGGTGCCACCGCCTGCACCGACCTGACCGGCTTTGGCCTGCTGGGCCACCTGGTGGAGATGACCCGGCCCTCGGGCGTCGATGCCGAATTGCAGATGAGCACCCTGCCCCTGCTGGACGGCGCGGTGGACTGCATCAAGGCGGGCATCGTGAGTTCCTTGCAACCGGCCAATGTGCGCCTGCGCCGCGCCCTGCGCAACGCCGATGAATTCGTGGGCGACCCACGCTACCCCCTGCTGTTTGACCCACAGACCGCCGGCGGTCTGCTGGCCAGTGTGCCTGCCGAGCAAGCCAGTGCCTGTGTGCAGGCCCTGCAGGCTGCGGGCTACGCCCACACCGCCATCATCGGCCGCATCACTGCACAGGGCCAAGCCGTCGAACCGGTGCTGCTGAAAACCTGAACACCGCCAACGCCATGATCACCGACCCCCTCATGCTCAACGCTGACCTGTCGCAGCGTTGTCTCGTGCACAGCCCCTCGATCGATTGGGTGACATCGCCCGCATCGGGCGTGTCACGCCGAATGCTCGAACGCGATGGGGCCGAAGTGGCCCGCGCCACCTCCATCGTGCGCTATGCACCCGGCTCGGCCTTTGCACGTCACACCCATGGCGGGGGTGAAGAAATCCTGGTGCTGGAGGGCACGCTGCACGACGAGCATGGGGTCTACGGACCCGGGACATACATCAAAAACCCGATGGGCAGTTCGCACGCACCGTCCTCGCCCGAAGGCTGCACCTTGTTTGTGAAGCTGCGCCACATGGATGCAAACGACAACGAACGCGTGGTCATCGACACGCGCTGCAGTGAGTGGCGGCAAGGCATGGTGCAGGGCTTGAAGGTGTTGCCGCTGAACACGTTCGGGACGCAAAACACGGCCTTGGTGCGCTGGGCGCCTCAGACGTTTTTCAACCCACACCGGCATTGGGGCGGCGAAGAAATATTCGTCATCGAAGGGGTGTTTTCCGACGAGCACGGCGACTACCCCGCAGGCAGTTGGCTGCGCAGCCCGCACATGAGCCAACACCAGCCCTTCAGCCAAGACGGCTGTTTGATCCTGGTGAAGACGGGGCACCTGCTGTGAACATGCGCCAACGCCCATCTGCCATTCATGCTGTGGTGTTCGATGCCTACGGCACCTTGTTCGATGTGTATTCGATCGGCGCTCTGGCCGAACGGCTCTACCCCGGTCAGGGTGCAGCGCTGTCGGTGCTGTGGCGCGACAAGCAAATCGAGTACACGCGCCTGATCTCGCTGAGCGACCCCAGTCCGCAGGGCAGTCGGCATTACCAGTCGTTTTGGGACATCACACGCGCATCGCTGCGTTATGCGCTGGCGCGTTTGGACCTGCGGCACACGCCGGCCAACGAAGACGCACTGATGGCGCAATACGCCCAGCTCACAGCTTTCCCGGAAAACCTGGGCGTGCTGCACGCCCTGCGCCAGCGCGGCGTGACCACCGCGATTTTGTCCAATGGCAGCCCCGAGATGCTCCAGTCTGCTGTGCGCAGCGCAGGCATGTCCGACTTGTTGGACGCGGTGCTGTCGGTGGACCGCGTGCGCCAGTTCAAGACCTCGCCCACCAGCTACCAGATGGTGCAGGACCACTTGGGCCTGGCTGCGGCCGATGTGCTGTTTGTCTCGAGCAACGCCTGGGACGCGCTGGGGGCCACCTGGTTTGGCTTCACCACGCTGTGGGTCAACCGCCAGGGCCTGCCGCCCGAGGCGATTGGCCCGGCACCGCAGCACACAGGACGCGATCTGACCGAAGTGCTGAAGGTTCTGGGGTGAAGCCCGGCCTGGGCCGCAGCTTGTCAGCCGTTTGCATGTTTTCGGGGTTTTAAAATCGCACTTGCTTGAACTGTCCCTACTCAGAAGGCCATCCATGAGCGATACATCTGCCCCGTCCTGGGCCTCTGTGGTTGCGCCACACGGCGTTTTGCGCGTGGCCATCAACCTGGGCAACCCGGTGTTGGCCGGGCTCGATGCGGCGGGCGAGCCCTGCGGCATTTCACCGGACCTGGCACGCCGACTGGCGGCGCAACTGGGTATCGGCCTGGAATGGCGCATCTTCCAAAAAGCCGATGCATCGGTGCAATGCGTGCGCGCCGACGAAGCCGACATCGGCTTCTTTGCCATCGACCCGGTGCGCGGCGAAGGCCTGCATTTTTCGCCCCCTTACGTTCAGATCGAAGGCGCTTACCTGGTGCGCGACGACTCGCCCCTGCAAACCCATGACCAGGTCGACCAGGCCGGCCACCGCGTGACGGTGGGCGCGGGCAGCGCCTACGATTTGTTTTTGACCCGCCACCTGAAGCAGGCCACCCTCGTGCGCGCACCGAGCTCGCCCGCCGTGGTCGACATGTTCATGGCCCAGCAACTGGAGGTGGCCGCAGGCGTCAAACAGCAACTGCAAGCCGATGCGCAGCGCCTGCCCGGCGTGCGTCTGCTGCCCGGCCGCTTCATGGTGATCCACCAGGCCATGGGCATGCCCGCCCAGCGCAACGCGCAGGCCCGTGAACGCCTGAATGCCTTTGTCGAAGAAACCAAGCGCGCTGGCTGGGTGGCCGAGGCCTTTGTCCGGCATGGGGTGGCGGGCGCCGCGGTGGCACCACCGGGCTATCCCGCAGACGACTGATGCAGGACCGGGCCGGTGCTAAATTGCAAGGCCCTCCCACCCAC
>Ga0255124_1000188_pt1 | contig 22955 bp, 8 predicted proteins | sample Law_Cont_RepB_8d_FD_188564 | JGI IMG/M metagenome (GOLD analysis project Ga0255124, IMG submission 188564) | Freshwater microbial communities from St. Lawrence River, New York, United States - Law_Cont_RepB_8d | ecosystem: Environmental > Aquatic > Freshwater > River | place: USA: New York... | reverse complement strand
TGTCATGGGTTATTCCACCCGGCAGGTGCAACTAGGAAGCGGCGGCGCGATTTCCGCTGCGGACAGTTACTCTCCCGGCATGGTGCAATACAACTCAGGCAGCGGCAGCTCAGCCTGGCTCACCTCCGCTGGCGCCAGTTCCGCCAGCGCCACCTCCGGTTACCCAGCCCTGACGGTGGGCAACTCTGTCTTCTCGCAGGGCGGCTCCCAGTCCGCCAGCGTGCTCACCTCGGGCAACGCCTATGCCTGCACCTTCCTGACGGAAGCCACGCAGTACCAGGCGTATTCGTGGCTGGGCAGTGTGCAGTACAACGCAAACGCCTCGGGCAGCAACGGCCGTCAGGTCCTCTTCAGCTACGCCGATATTAGCAACGGCTCCGCTGGGGTGAACCTCTCCGCCACCGGCATCAACCAGGTCAGCGTTCCCAATGTCAACAACCTGAACCTGACCGGCAGTGCCAATGTCCAGGCGGCCGTCAGCGCCACCCGCCAGTTCAGCCTGGTGCTCGACGCCAACACCATGACCAACGGCGCCACCGCCAGCAATCGGCAGCAGCAGGCCACCGCCGCCCCATTGGTCACCAATGTGCTGACCAGCATCAACACCACACCCTCCACCATGCCATACGGCGTGGACGGGTTCCTCTCCAGCATCACCCAGGTGGGCTCCACCAGCCAGGTCTACACCGTGGCGCCGGCCGTCACCATCACCGATTCCCTGGGCTTCGCCCTGAACAGCAGCACGGCCTTCCCGGCCTATGGCAACCTGCCCGACCTGCAACTGGGCCAGTATGCCCAGACACCAAGCCAGGCGATCATCGGCTCTCCCACCATCACCAACGGCGGCAAGGGCTACAACTCCGCCCCAATGGTGAACATCACCGACAGCACCGGCACCGGGGCCACGGCGACAGCCACCATCAACAGCTCCGGTGTGGTCACCGGCATAACCATCACCAACGGCGGCACCGGCTACAGCGCCCCGGTCATCAGCTTCTCCGGGGGCGGCGGTACCGGGGCCTCCGCCCAGTTCAGCGCCGCGAACCTGTCGCCAGCGGCCGGCTTCACCGTGCAGGCGTGGTTCAATTCAAGCAACATCTCCAGCAACTCGGGTATTCAGACCATAATCGACCTGGCCAACGGCTCAGCCAGTAACAACATCATCGTGGGTGTGAACAACAACAAACTCTTCATGTCCACCTTCAATGGTGCAACAGCCTCCACCTGCACCGGCTCCCCCACGCTGGCCAGCAACACCTGGTACCAAGTGTCTGCCGTGTTCTGCCGGGGAACCGCCAACCTCTATCTGAACGGTGCCTTGGTCGGTTCCTCCACCAGCATGCAATTGTTGAACAACCTGTTCCGCGCCAATAACTACTGGGCCAAATCCAATAATTCCAGCAACCCCGTCTGGCAGGGTCAGCAGGATGAGTTGCGCTTCTGGAACACTCCGCTCACTCCGGCCCAGATTCAGGCGAACTGGAACACCACCTTTGCCAGCACGCAACCCAACCTGATCGCCTACTACAAGACGGACAAAACCTACGGAACAACCAGTGACGATTCCTCTGGCTTTGGCAATCTGGCTAACCTTTCCTCGCAGGTTTCCGGGTTGTCTATCGCCAACGGCAACGCCTCCATCTCCAGCGCATCGATGCCGGTACCCTACACCCCTGCCCAGGTGACTATTGTCGCCCCCGGCCTCTACTACCTGACCGGTACGGCCGCCCCAAGCAGCGGCTCCCAGGCCGTGCCTCTGGTGGTGCTGGTGGATGGGGTGCCTCTCACCACCATCAGTTCCAGCCTGCAATACGGTTCGGGTTATAGTTTCACCTCCTCTGGCCTTCAGTTGACGCCGGGCGTCCACACCATTTCCTTCGTCCCCCAGGGCGCCACCGCGGGCAGCAGCACCCTCAGCGGGCTGACGCTCAATTTCCGCCCGCTGGTCAAGTCGACCGCGCCACTTCCATTGATCGGCCAGGGGGCCACCGCGGTGGCCAACCTCAACCCCAACACCGGTACCCTGGCCAGCATCAGCCTGACCAATCCCGGTTCTGGCTACGCCAACCCGGTGGTGACCGTGCAGGGGAATAGCGTCGCCACCGCTGTGGCGAGGCTCGGCGCCGGCAGCAATGCGGGCAAGGTTCAGTCCCTGAATGTGGTTTCCGGGGGCAAATACTACGCCAGCGCCCCCTTTGTGACGATCAGCGACAGCAATGGTGGCACAGGCACCGGTGCTTCCGCCACCGCCATCCTCACCAATGGGGTGGTCACTGGCTTCACCATCACCAACGCGGGCTCGGGCTACAAAAAGCCGGTCGTGACCATCTCCGCTCCCACGGTTGCCATAGCCACGCGCGAGATCATCATCCCCGTGCCCAATGTCACTATTTCCGACCCCAGTGGCACGGGCGCCTTCGCCACCGTCCAACTGAACAGCAGCGGCACCCTTTCTTCCATAGCTGTGGGCGCCAACACCGCTACGGCCACGGCCAACCTTTCCGGTGGCACCATCGGTAGTTTGAACCTGACCGGTCCCGGCCAGTTCTACACCTCCGCTCCTGTGGTCACCATCACCGACAGTAACGGCGGCACTGGTAGCGGGGCCACCGCCACTGCTAGTGTCACCACCGGCATGATCATTGCCTCGCCCACTATCACCAATGTGGGCTCCGGCTACAGTGTCTCGCCTTCGGTCAAGATCACCGACCCCACCGGTACTGGGGCCGTCGCCTTCGCCAGCGTCAACAACAATGGCACGCTGAAGAGCATCACCATCGCCAACCCGGGTTCGGGTTACACCAACCCCGTCTTCACGCTGAGCGCCCCCGGCGGCAGTGGCACCACGGCCACGCTCAGTTACACCGGCGTCAGCAATTATCTCGGGGGCAAGGTAACCGGGCTCACCGTCACTGGTAGCGGCACCGGCTACTCCGCCCCGGTGGTGACCATCGCTCCGCCTGCCACCGCCAACGCCGGGTATGTCAGCCCCACCATTACGCTGCCCCACAACTCCGACTACGCCGCCACCGCCACGGTCGTGATGAATACCAACGGCACTATTAACAAGATCGTGGTCTCGTCGGGCGGTACGGGCTATAGCAGCCCGCCCGCGGTCACCATCAGTGGGGGCGGAGGCAATGGAGCCCAGGCTGTCGCTACGGTCACCAATGGCGTGGTGACAGGCATCACGGTGACCAACCCGGGCTCGGGCTACAACTCATCCCCTACAATCACCCTCGGCTCCCCCAACCAGCAGGCCACAGCCGCTGCCGTGGCGGGGCGCATCCAGTCCATCAAGGTGCCCGCCGGCGCTGGAGGTTCGGGCTACCTGTCGGCACCAGCCGTGACCATCAGCGATCCCAACGGTACAGGCGCCACCGCCACCGCCACCATCACCAATGGCGTGGTTACCGCAATCACGGTGACCAACCCGGGTTCCGGTTATGTGAACCCGACCATCAGCATCGCTCCCCCAGCCAGCGCGCCAGCCAGCGCGGGGCTCAACCTCGGGAGTATTGGCAAAATTTCGGTTTCGGCGACCGGGTCCGGGACCGGCTATACCTCCCCGCCAACAGTCACCATCGTTGACAACCCGATCAACCCTGTTTCCATTCCCATCACCAACAACAGTTTTGAAACACCGTCCCTGGGCAATGGCGCGTACACCTATTTGGGAACCGCTTCGGGTGCCTCTCAGAATGGGTGGACTTGGTTCAATGGTGGCAGCTCCTTTGGCGGGTCTGGAATCGCTGCCAATGGCTCCCAATGGTATGGACCAAACGCCAACAGCGGATACGGCACCAGCTTATCCCAGGCCGCTTTTCTTCAGGGTGTTAGCTCCATCAGTCAAACGCTTACCATAACCAACAGTGGTTATTATTACATTAGCCTTTACGCCGTGGGCAATTCAAATCTTCCGGCAAATGCTATCCAGATTTTGGTGGATGGGGTCGCCCAGAACATTAACCTATCTGATACCACCGTTGACAGTACGATCCCAGCTTCGGCACTAAACCCAGATAACTGGCAATACTTTTATACTTTTTCGTTTCCCCTGTCCAGTGGCAGCCACACCATCAGCTTCAATGGACTTGGAAACAACGGAGCCAATGTCAGTTCAGCCATCGACGCCATCGGTTTGTACCAAGTTGGCAACGGAATGGGCAGAGGCGCCACAGCCACTGCTGTCACCAGTACTGGCGGCACCAACGGGCCCGCCACTGAAACATTCCCCGTGGGCACCTCCTACGACGAGACCTACGATGCGGTCTTCATCAATGCTCTGTATCCCTATACGAGTGTGAATCCGCCCGTTACCGTCAACTTCTATGCGGACGTCTTCAGTAATTTCATCACTCCATTGCTTTTCACGCTCAAAAACGGGGTGTACACACTGGTTGCGTCCACCCAATTCGGAATAGGGACATCTCCAGGCACCAATCATGTTTCCCTGAACTGGTACGCGAACTCGGTACCGTTCATCTTTGAAGACAACATCAACTACTATGTCGGCTTTAAAAATGGCAATGGGATAGGAGACCCATCGGGATACGATGGTTGCATTCCATATTCCCCCAATGGCACTATCAGCAACCAATGGCTTTTTACAGGCAGCCTTAGCACCTCAAACGGCTTTAGCAACTTAGTTATTGGCAACACCTTCTCTGGATCTGGCAATTCCACCTTTACTTTCACCAGCGGCCAGCCAAACCGAAACTACAGTTTCAATGTGACTAATTATCCGAGCGTGACAGGTGTCACCACCACCAACCCCGGCTCGGGCTACATCAATCCCGTTGTAACCATTGCTGGCGGCGGTGGCTATGGGGCCGTGGCATCCGCCTCGTTGACCTTCAGTTCCACCACCACAAACACGGTCACCATTTACAACGGCGGCTACGGATATTTCACAGCCCCGTCCGTGCAGATCTTGGACAGCAAAGGTGGGACAGGCAGCGGCGTCACCGCCACCGCCACCATCAACAACTCCGGCGTGGTGACCGCCATCACCCTTGCTGGCAGCCCCTCGGCGTTCAGCAGTTACACAGCGCCGGTGCTGGTCATATCTGCCCCCACAGGGACAACCGCTACCGCCACCGCCACGGTCGACAGCACGGTTTCGCTCACCGGAACCGCCGGCGGTTCGGGTTACACTACGGCGCCCAAGGTCACTATCGTTGACAGCAACGGCGGCACCGGCACCGGCGCCACCGCCACCGCTACCGTGGTCAATAATGTGGTCACTGGTATCACAATCACCAATTCGGGCTACGGTTATAGCAACCCGGTAATCACCCTGTCGGCCCCCACTGGCACCACGGCCCAGGCGACAGCCGCAAACTGGTCAGTGCAATTGACCAGCGGTGGCCAGTTCTACAGCCAGCCACCCGTGGTGACCGTGAGCCCGGCAAATACTAATACCTTTGGCCCTGCCACCTCAACCTTCCCCGTTGGCACCACCACTGACGGGGCCTACAACGGGGTCTACATCAACGCCCTGTATTCCTACACCAGCGTGAATCAACCCGTTTCCGTCAATTTCTACTCGGCCTCCAGTGGACACTACATCACCCCGTTGCTTTTCACGCTGAATAACGGGGTGTACACCTTGGTCGCATCCACCCAATTTGGGGTTAGTGTTTCCTCAGGCAACAATTCGGCAGCATTGAATTGGTACGGAGGTTCGGGTCCATTTAGTTTTGCAGCCAACACCAACTACTATGTCGGCTTCAAAGATGGCAATGAAATATCAGACCCAACCGGGTATGACGGTTGCATTGAATGGTCACCCAATGGCACTATTAGCAACCAATGGCTTTTTACTGGCGGCTCTAGCTCCTTAAGCATTGGCAACACCTTCTCTGGATCTGGCAGTGCCACCTATCCTTTCTACAACGGCCAACCAAACCGGAACTACAGTTTTAATGTGACATCCTCTTCTTTTGGGCCTGGCACCGGTTCAGGCGCCACCGCCACGGCCACGCTGGAGAACGGCGTGGTGACCGGCATCACTATCAACAACCCCGGCTCCGGCTACAATGCCCCCCCCATCATCACCATCGCCAATCCGTTCACCGCCACAGCGGTGCTGTCGCAGGGGGTCATGGATGCGGAGGTGACCTACGCCGGCACGCTCTACCAGACACCGCCCACCGTGACCATCACCGATGCCTCGGGCAATGGCACTGGCGCCACAGGCTATGCGGTGCTGGTCGGCGGCCAGGTCAGTGACATCGTCATCACCAACTACGGCACCGGCTATATCAGCCCGGTGGTCACACTGTCTGCGCCTACGGTCGACATCTCCCAGGTGCCCACCGGCCCCTCTGCGGTCACTCACACCTTTTATTTCCTCGATGGTAGCTCCTGGTCCACCACCACCACGTCGGACAGCGGTATCAGCATCCAGTACCAGTTGATTGACCAGTTGACTCAGCTCGCCGACGCGGCGGCCAAAGGCCTGACTGGCGGCAATGGATCGACTGCCGCCAATTACTACAACCTGCAGGCCTACCTGACACCACTGCTATCCAGCAGCGCGCCCACCTACGCCCAGACTGGCAACCTCGGCATCATCTTCCCGTCCACCCCCAACTCCAACTCCACCAACACCGCTTTGTCCCCGCTGCTGTGGAACATGTCGGCCGGGGGTGGCGACCCGATCGTCACCCAGGCGCTGTTCGCCAGCGGTCAGTGGAACATGTCGACCGTGGGCGCCGTGGCGTTGGGCAACATCGACCTGGTGATGAACCTGGCGGGCAACAGCGGCTCCCCAGCCTTCACCGGGACCGCCCAGATCGGCTACCTCGATGTGAACCTGACCGCTGAGGACTTCTCCCCCGACATCGACTTCACGCTGGACACCACGCCCGGCACCTTCTTGAGTTTCGGCAACTGGCAGGGCATCCTAGGCAGCAATTCCGCTTTGGCACAGTACGCCACCACCACCTCGACCATCAACAGTTATGATCTGACGCTCGCGGCCCAGGTCTCGTCCAATGTGGCAATGCTGCTGAACCTGCCAACTTCCGGCAGCACCATGCCCGAGGTCACCTTCACCGCGTCGGGCGGCAATGGCGTATACACCGGCTCCTTCAGCGACGCCAACTGGGGCGCCGCCGAGGGCATGCTCTATATCAGCCAGGCGAATATCGGTACCGCGTTCGAGCAGATTGCCACGGCCCTGGCCTACACCGACACCTCCAGTTACCTGGGAGCCACGCTTCCCTTCGTCAACGGCACCCTACAGGACCTGACCGGCTTCTCCGACTACTTCGTGAACTATCTGCAGGATGAACTGGTCAGCGGCGCCCCCACCGACCTCGACAGCCTCATCGACTGGGTGAACGACAATAGCAGCACCTTCACCCTGGCCTTCGGCTCAGTGAGCGTGGGCTCACTTTCCGGCCAGGGCCTCTACCTCAGCCCAACCAGCGCGGGATCCTGGTCCGACTCGGTCAGCACCACCAGCCAATTCTCCTTCAGTGTGCCAAACTACGCAGCGCTAGCCGGCGGTCTGCCGTCCAGCCAGAACATGCTGGCCTACACGGTTGTGCCGCCCAACAACGCCGGCGATGTCACCGTGACGGCCTATGTGGCCTGGCAGGCCCCCATGGGCGTGCTGTTCACGCAGACGGGTTCCGGCACAACACTGGGCTACGGCACGCAGGGGTACATCGCAGGATCCACAGCTTGGAACCTGTCCGACATCTCGGTGCAGGCCGATGACCTCGACTTCCAGGGTACCCTGGGCACGCAGGCCATCTATTTCCAGTCAGACACCAATGACACCGCCAATGTGAATGTCAGCAACGGCATGATCGCTACCACCCTGGGCGCGAACACTCTGGCCAGCGCCGTGGTAACGTCCACGCTGGGCGGCTCGGTCAATAATGGCGGCTACACGGCCAACCTACCGGTTTACTACCCCACCAGCACCTGCTACTCCGGCAATTTCAACATCAGCGGCCCCTCGGGTGGAACCTCAACGGCTTTGCTGGCCACCTTCCTGAACCAGGCGGCGCTGTTCAATGCCACCCTCTCCGGTGGAGCAATCACCGGATTCACCGCCATCACCTCCGGCTCGAACTACTTGGCCAACTCTGCCGGTGGATCCGCGCCACTGGTACTCATTACCGATGCCGCGGGCCAGGGCACCGGGGCCGCTGCCACCGCCACCGTGAACAGCAACGGCACCATCAGCCTGACGCTGACATCAGCCGGCTCGGGTTATGTTTCCCCCGTGGTGACGGTGGTTGGTGGTAAATTCAACCCCAATACCCCCACGGGAACACCCAGCGTCACCTTCACGCTGCCCGACATTGACAACAACGACATTGCGGCGCTGTCGCTGGCTAACGCGATCAGTGATCCCAACAGCTTCCAGCAGGGCCTGGGTGGCCTGCAGGGCGCCCTGCAGTCGGCTTTCACCCAGTCGATGGCCTACACCAGTCAGATCATCATCGGCACGGCCACCAGCCAATTCTCGCAGGCGTTCGGTCTTTACGGCACCATCTCCGATTACCTGGACCAGAACCTGACACCCTTTGTGCCCACCTGCGACCAGAACGCCACCGCCAGCGCGACTGCCTCGGCGATCGCCGGCACCTCGGGCGGCGTCATCACCGCCATCACCGTGATCACCTCCGGCGAGTCCTATCAGGCGGCCCCCACGGTCACCATCACCGACCTGGCCGGTACCGGATCCGGTGCCACGGCCACCGCTGTCATGGTTTCCGATGGCAACGGCGGCCTGAAGGTGGCCAGTATCACCATCAACAACGCCGGTTCCGGCTATGCGCAGCCCATTGTCAGCATTAGCAGTCCCTCGGCCGGCAACCAGAGCGCCGATGACCAGCTCTACAACGAAGCCTGCACCGTCTACAACCTGGTTCTGAGCACCACGGGCCTGGTGCTCGATCCCACCCAGCCCGAGAACCCCGGCAGCTACATCCCTAATGGCCAGACCGCTAGTACCACCGGCCAGATCCCGCTGTTCTTCGACGCCTACGGCAACCAGTTGACCTACAACTCGGCCGCGCAATACTTCGTCAATAGTTCAGGGATTGAGACCACCGTCCAGGCGGTGCAATTCCCGCTGATCGCCAACTTCACGCTGGAGAACACCAGCATCCCGTTCAGCTTCGGCATGCCCGGCATTCCGCTGACCATCAATAACCCCCTCGACCTGAATCTGATTGAGTCGGGATCCACTACGGTGAACCTGACCTTCGGCATCGACGCGCTGAACGGCTTCTACATCGTTCCGGTCAATCCCTCCTCCGGCACCCAGTTCTCCGGCACCGTGGATGCGGGACCGGACAGCGATTTCAGCAGCTCAATGACGCTTGGCCTGCTGAGCGGCACCATGACGGCCCAAACGGGTGAGATCTTCACCATGCCGTTCAGCACCACGATGAACGACCCCAATTACAATGCCTCCAGCCTCAACAACCAGTTGACACTGGCCGAGATCAACAGCCTGAACCCCCTGTCGCTCTTCCAGACCACCCTGTCCATTCCCACGGTGGGCCTGAATATCGACATGTCGCTGCAGGTTGCCGGCGGCGGCATCGCGGCCGCCCTGCCGTCGATCGGCAACACCATGAGCATCACCTGGACACCCGGCCAGGGCGCCCCCCAGCTCAGCTACAACAACTTCTACATCGACCTCGGCTCGTTCATCTCCAATTACATGGGGGCCATCGCGCCGCAACTGACGCCGATCACCAATGGCATCCAGCCCATCCTGAACGCATTGGACACGCAGATTCCGGTCCTGGGCGACATCATCGGCGGCGACACCTCCCTCCTCGGGCTCGCGAACCGTTTCGGCGGGGCCAACCTCGGCTTTGTGCAGGCGGTGGATGCGATCGTCAGCATGCTAAGCGATGTGACCAGCGCGGTGAACTACATCAACGCCAACCCCGGCCAGAGCTTCATCGTTCCGCTGGATGTGGTGGCCACCTTCGCCGATGACTTCCGCACCGCCGCCAGTGGCCTGAGCAAGCCGCAGCAACTGAACCAGTTGCCGTCCCAGGCCCAGGTGGTCTCGGCCATGAACAGCTTCATGTCCCAGTACGCCAACCAGGTGGAGGCGAACTTCACCGCTCCGGCCAGCCGGGTGGTGAATCAGAGCTACGGCGTATCCGGTGGCTTGGGTATCTCTTTCGACATCCTTGACCCCGTCAACATCATTGGCCTGATTACTGGCCAGACGGTCGACCTGTTCCACATCAATTTCCCCGAACTGTACGCCAATTTCAGCATCGATGAGTCGTTTCCGCTCGACCCGCCCCTGTACATGACCTTCGGTGGCGGCGTGAACGCAAGCATCAACCTGTCGCTGGGCATGGATTCGGCGGGCCTGGAGCAATGGCTTGCGGCCACCGTCACCGGTACCCAGGCCCTGTCGGTCGCCGCCTTGGAGGGACTCGCCCAGGACATCTTGTATCAGGGTTTCTTTGTGGACGGTGCCGGCACGGACATCTCTGCCAACGGCTACCTTTCGCTAGGCGTGCAACTCAATGCCGGCATCGCCCAGGCCGGCGTGAACGGCGATTTCAACATCGGCATGACTATGACACCCAATGTCGACTCCAGCGGTCGGCTTGACCTGCAGGAGATGATCCAGCTCGCCGGCGCCGATTTCTCAAGCCCGCAAAACCTCTTCGACTTTGACCTCACTGGATCCATCTCCGCCAACGCCTACCTCGACATTTTCCTCCCATTCTCGTGGCAGCAGGTCTGGAGCCACAACTTCGGTAGTTACACCCTGTTCAACATTGAGAACAACCCGACGCCTCCCACCGAGCAGGCCGCCAGCTACGGTTCGCTGTACCTGAACATGGGAGCCACGGCCGGCCGCCGCAGCAAGACCAATGCCATAACCGACGAGCATTTCGAGATCCGCCACTTGGCGGGCGTGGCCGGCAACGAGTCACTGAGTGTGCAGTTCTATGTGGCCGGCGTGCCTCAATATCTCGACGCCCAGGGCAATCCCAAGCCCCAGGTCTACCACAATATCGACAAGGTGGTGGGTATCGCTGGCCCAGGGGATGACATCATCGATTGCACCGGGGTCCTCTCTCCCACCCACCTCGAGGGCGGTGGCGGCCGCGACACCCTGATCGGCGGCCTGGGACGGAATTATCTGGATGGCGGCAACGGCCCCGACCAAATCACAGGCGGCCCGCTGGCAGACACTATCCTGGGCGGTGACGGATTCGACATCATCAATGGCGGCGGCGGTGCCGACAGCATCGATGGCGGCAAGGGCGATGACACCATTGACCACCCCGAGGGAGGGTTGGTGATCCCGTTCGGTGACCGTTTTGGTAGCGATGTCCTGACTCAAACAGCGCTTGCCGGTTCCACCCTCGACTTCTCGAAGGTGACCAAGAACCTGAAGGTGACGCTGGGGACCGTCAACACCATCCAGATTGGCAACAACCACACTATCTCTTGGACTGGCGCCGGTCCCGCCAAGATCATTCTCGGCAAGGGGGATGACACTATCCTCTTCACCAAGGGCTACTCGTCCTTGGTGATCGATTCGGGTGCTGGCCGCGACCGCTTTGAGATCTTTGATTTCGAAACCGGCCAGACCGTCACCATCGACGCGGCCGGCAACCAGCCGGACAACACCTTCCTGGTGAAGACAGCCTCGACAAGCGAGGTGGTCGCTGACCAAACCGGTGTCCATAGCGGTAGTGCGAGGTTCAACATCGACTGGACCGATGTCCGCAAGCTGACCCTGCACGAGACCGGTGCCAAGATCGACCTCGATTTCGCTAATAGCGGAGTGACCAAGATCCTTGCCTTCGGCAACGAGGTGGACTTGACCTCCGGCCTGAAGGCTCAGGATGTGCGCCTGGAGGCGGTATCGCTGGTCTCTGTGCAGGCTGACATCATTGCGGCCAAGGGTGGCGAAATCGCCCTGGTGGCCGGGCCCAATGGTGTGGTGAAGATCGGCACCAGCGGTGATGCGAAGCTGTCGACCCTCAATGGCAACATTGATGTGGAGGCCCCGGTCGCCTACTTGGGCGGTAAGGGCAGCACGGTGACCACCACCCATACCAATGGCCATTTCATTGTCGAAGGTGACCAGACCATCCGAACGGCCATGGCCCCGACGCCCTTCTTCAACACGGCCGAACCGGCGATCACCGTCGGCCAGGGTGGTACCCTGCGGGCCTGGTCCACCGGTGGCACCCCGCTGACCCCCGAACTGGTCCCGTTCCAGGGCTATCAGGGTGTGCCGCGCTTCAACACCGACTCTGACCTCGACGGCGATGGCACCGCCGACCTGGTCTCCGTCCCCCAGCCCGGCGTCTCACCCCACATGGTTGTCTTCAGCGGCAAGGACATGTCGATCCTGCGCAGCGTGTATGTCTTCGACCCGCGCTTCCTGGGCGGCGTGAATGTCACCACAGGTGATGTGGATGCCAACGGCGTGGCGGATATCATCCTAGCCGCCGACGCTGGGGCCACGCCGCATGTGGTGGTGATCTCGGGTGGTACTTGGGAGGTGATGGCCAGCTTCTACGCCTTTGACAGATCGTTCAAGGGAGGCTTGCGCCTGGCGACGGCCGACGCCGACGGTGATGGCGTGCTCGACATCATCACCTCCACCGCCTCGGGCCCTATCTCTCATGTGGTGGCCTTCGCCAATCTGGGCCAATCGGTTATTAGCAGCTTCTACGCCTTCCCTGAGGCAGTGAAGAACGGTGTGGAGATCGCCGCGGCCGATCTGAACAACGATAACATCGCCGAACTGATTCTGGGTACCTCTGGTGGCACCAGCCAGCAGGTGGGCATCTACCGCGGCAACCCGAACGCTATCGATTACTTCATGGCCTACGAGAACTGGAACGGCGATGTCCGTGTCGGCTCGGTGAAGACCGCCGGCAAGACCATCATCACCACCGGCCCCGGCCCTGGCGCAGGACCCAATGTCCGCACATTCGATCCAGACTCCTACGAACTGCTCGACAGCTTCTTCGCGGGCAACCAGTACGACTTCTCGGGTGTGACCCTCTAAGGCCCAAAAGGCCGGGCGAACTAACCACAAGGGAAGGGGGGCAAGCGATGCTTGTCCCTCTTCCGCTCATTTTGTCCGGGCTATGGATGGAAGGGTGAAACAGGGGATAGGATGTTCGTTTGGTGAAAAGCCTTATTGAGTATGGTGATAGAGTTGTGGGTTTTGGATCCTGACGGTGGAGCTGGCCCGTTCGGCGCTGACCGGGGAGCTCGGCCGAATGGTCGAGCACCTGGCGGAGCGACTGACCGATGCGGCGGGAGGCCGGCCGAAGACCTTCCGCGACTCATTGCTTGAAAACCTGTTTGAGTTCTTCGGCCGTTTCTGTCGAATGACTTGCGCCAGTCGGAGGGCTTGCGCGAGCGGATTGCCGGGGATCTGGAACATAAAAACACGCATGGAACCAAAAGTTCCCAGACGCACCGATGGGCTTTTTCCGGGTGGCTATTTCCCGGCTGGCAGGCAGCGAAAAACGGCCACGCCATTCGATGGGATGGTGACCGGGAATGAGACTGAGGCAACCGGGGCAACGAAATTGAGGGCCGAGGAATATTTGCTTTTGGCGTAATTGGTGGTTGGAACAACCCTGTAATCGTTGTAGCGGTACAGGGAGTACGACTTGCCCGGGATTAGTCCGCTTACGGTCACGGTGCCATTCAACATGACCGGTGCGGCCCCGGCCATAAGGTCCGGTTCGCTCCAGGTTGCCATTGAAATCTGAACCGGAAGTGCCAGACGCGATGTGTCCTGAATACCTGTGACAGCGCATCCGTAGCATATGGTGCTTGGGATGCAGAATTCATATTTGGCACCATTGGCGCGCATCCTGCGGTTGTCGCTGAGTTTCGCAGCTGGGCGGTTGAAGACCAGCGGATTGAAGCAGTCGTTGAAGGCGAGCTGGTCCGCCGGGTTGTAATTGACCGTGTCCTGGCCCGTGAAACCCGTGGCGAGCATGATGTGGTCGTAATCTGGATCGTTCAGGCCACGCACATAAGCGGTGATAAGGACCGGCCGGAGGAGGCTCAAGTGTTGCTTGAGCCAAACGAGATAGGCTGGAAACTGGGGACTAGGGACCCTGCTGTAAGCGAATGTCACCGAGCCAAGTCGAAGGGCTGAGAGGACCTGCTGCTCATTGAGACCGACCAGCAATTGGCTCTTCTGGTTGGGGTTGATAATTCCCCGACAAATATATTGGGATACATAGGTTCCGAAATATAGCGCCGCCTGCTGGATGCAGCACTCGCCGCAATAGCCATCCAATTCATCCCACTGGAGCCTGGGAGCAATCGGCAAGCGGACGGTTACAGCCGTAGTACCGACCGTTTGGGCCCGTAATTTCCCCAAAACTCCTACATTCAGCGCGGCGCTGGCAGAAATTAAGGCATTCCGCCTGTTCACAGGAAAGCTGGCCGGCATCGGTTTGTCCCTTCCAGACAAAAACTAAATTGAACAGGGTAGGACTTACGCAGGTGTTCCGAAAACAACAAAAATTAGTCGATTTTTTGGCAAGAATAGGGCAGGTAAGAGGCTCTCTATATTTGCCCCAACCGCTATTGTCCAAGCCAACTGCGTAAGTCCTACAAGAATGCCTGTTGCTGCGAACGGTAGTTCCAAAAATCACCGAAGGCAAATGTCTGCTGTATTTTTGTTCCTTCCTGGAATTTCATGGGTTTTGAACGGATGAGATTTTGATCAAGGTCATCTCTCTTTTGGTCCCAGTCCCTGGATTTTCGTGGTTTTTTGGTGATGTGACTCATGCTTAGCCCAAGAGGTTGATGGGGTGATGGAGCTGACGCGAAAAAATGGTGTGGTGATTGTGAAACTGGGTTGCGGAGGCGTTATGGGATGGCAATCTGTGACGCCAAATAAAATTGGTCCAAAGCCATACGGGCATTTAGCTTAAACAAGCGGCGCTATGTAATTCTGAGTATTTGGATATAAGCAGGGAAATCGGCGTATAATCACTTGGTTGTGTTGGGAAAAGAGTCTTGGCGGGTTTGGTATAATAGAATCTTGAGTGAATCATTCGTGGAGGTGAGCACCATGTTTAACGCCTGCAAGGTTTTGGTTGTGGTATTGGGTTTGGTGGTTTTGCCTGGGGGGGTGATGGCTCAGGGGGCCGGTGGGCCTGGTAGCCAGAATGTGGGGAACCGGTGGAACAACCAGTGGAACAATCGCTGGGCGAATCCGACGAATGGCCCTTCGAATAGCCCCTCGAACACCACAGCGAACACTGCATCGAACAACCGATATGACAACCAGTGGAACAACTGGCAGAATCGGGCGACTTCGGGGAGCACTCCTTGGGCTAACGGGTGGAACAATCCCTGGTTCAACAGCTCGAACCAAGGTGGCATGACTTATGACCAGCGGATGAATAACGGTTATTACACCCAGTTTGACCGTAGTTACCCGGGCAATTATGGGCCCAATGTTTTGGTCTATCCAGGCAGGTACTATAACGGCGGATATTGATCAAGAAATATCTTAAAATAATAACAACCCCCGCAGCGTTGTAGAACGATGAGGGGGTTGAATTTTTAGTGCGGATCAGTTGGAGCTTTTGGTGGTGCTGTCGGCTGTGGTGCCCTTGGCCTCGGCGCCGGACTTGTTGCCCGTGGCTCTGGCGGCATCGGTAGTGGCGCTACCACTGTTGAGCAAAGGATCAGAGGCTTTGGAAGCCAAGGATGAGGCGTTTCCTGCAGGGCCTGTAGTGGCTGTGCCGCTTGATTTGCAGCCGGGCTGACTGATGAGCAGCGTGAGGCCCGCACAGACTGCCAGACCCACAACCCGCTTGGAAAAAAGATGGATAGCGAACATGGATTAACCCTCCCCCGTTGTGGGAAAGATTCCACATAGACGCAGACCCAGATGGCAAAAAGATGGGAACTTGATTCAAAATTTGGAAATTTTGAAGGTTTGATTATGCCGAATGGAAAAACCGGCACAAATTGCCAGGGCCCTTGGTTAGGGCCTGGAAACTATTTATAGCAGTTTAGGGACGGTTATCAGGCGACCGTCAACAGGGGAGGCCCCAATACATCGAGCATGGGTTCGATACCCAAGCCGGGTGCGGTGCTAGCTTTTAGGCGGCCATTTTGGCGTTGAGGGGCGCCATGGGCGAAGGGGACCGTGACATAGCTGTTGAAGTCGGTTGAGCTGAAGAGCAATTCGGTGGGGGTGCTGTGTGCCAAATGGCTGATGGCCGCGGTGACGATATCACCACCCCAACTATCCTCGATAGTCATGGCCACACCCAGCGAGGCGCAGAGGTCACGCGCCTGGCGGGCTTTGGTGAGCCCGCCAAACTTGCTGATCTTGATGTTGACGACATCCATGGCACGGTCGGCGTGGCCGCGGAGCAAAACATCGACCGAATCGATGTTTTCATCGAGCACGAAAGGGTGATCACAGTGCTTGCGCACGGTGAGGCACTCTTCGTAGGTTCGGCAGGGTTGTTCGATATAAACATCAACATCGCGCACAGCCTTCACCACACGCAGGGCATCGTGCATGAGCCAGCCTGTGTTGGCATCAGCCACCAAGCGGTCGCCGGGCTCGAGCTTGGCTGCCACCGCGTGAATGCGGGCAATATCGGTAGCGGCATCACCGCCGACTTTCAGTTGGAAGCGGCGATAACCCTGGGCCCGGTAGTCGGCCACCTTGGCGGCCATTTGGTCTGGAGATTCTTGGGAGATGGCGCGGTAGAGGACAAAATCATCGCCATAGCGGCCGCCGAGTAGGACGCAAACTGGCTGGCCGGTGATTTTTCCGAGGATGTCCCAACAGGCCATGTCGATGGCTGATTTGACATAGGCGTGGCCTTGGAGGGCGGCATCCATGCGGCGGTTGAGGCGGGTGAGTTGAGTGGGGTCTTCGCCTAGGAGATGGGGGCCCATCTCGATGATGCCTGCCCTAACCCCGGCAGCGTAAGCTGGAAGATAGAAGGGCCCGAGTGGGCAAACTTCGCCCCAGCCGACTATGCCTGTATCGGTTTGGATACGAACGATGGTGCTGTCGAAGACGCTGACGGACTTGCCGCCGGACCATTTATAGTCGCCCTCGACCAAGGGCAGGTCAACACGGAAGGCCTGGATGGATTGGATGCGCATGAAGATCTCCTTAGTGTGATTAATCGTTTTGGATGTGAAGAGGTCGGAGTTGCAAATCGGTGTGTTTGGCGATGAAGCGGAGCATGGTTTGGGTGGTAGGGTCGGTTTCCCACATCATGAGCCAAAGCATGATGGTGATATGACCGCGGTCGGGAATCTGCTGGAAAATAGCGGGGACGCCGTGCTGGGCGAGGCGGTCGGCGAATTTTTTGGATTTTTCGTCGCAGGCTGGGTAGTCGTTACTGGCGCAGAGTATGAGGAAGGGTGGTTCTTTGCCGGTGACATGCCTGAGGGGGGAAGCGTCGATATATACCGCGTGGTCGGTTCCCAACACCGTGTCGATGCCGAGGCCGATGAAGTTCTCGAGTTTTTTCAGCGTGTCTGGGTAGACGAAGCTGTAGACGCCGCTAACGGAAATGACAGCGCGGATGTCTTTTTGGGAGAGTTTTTCAGCTTCCAGGAATTTGGGGTCGGTTGCCAGCAGTGATACAAGGTGGCCTCCGGCGGAGTGGCCGGCAACGATGATGCGGTCAGACTTGCCGCCATAGTCGGCGATGTTCCGTTTGGTCCAGGCGAAGGCTTTTGCTACATCGTGGATATGCGTTGGGTGTTTTACGCCTGGGGAGAGCCTGTAGCTGGTGACCACTGTGGCGATGCCGTTTCGGGCGAAAGTTTCGCCTACCAGAGCGTAGGTTTTGCGATCACCACGGGTCCATGAACCGCCGTGCACGAAGAAGAGTACCGGGAAATTGCCTGAACCGCGGGGCAGGTAGAGATCGAGGCGGTTCTTTTGTTGGTCAGCGGAGGGATCTAGACAGTAAGGGATATCGCTGATCACCTTGACGGCGAAAACTCCGCCGGTGACCGGGGCCTCGGCAGTGGCGGCGGGTTCGGCTATGAGAGCCAGTGCCAGGAGGGCTAGATAGCTGGCAAGACGGCCCTTTTGTCGATGCATGGTTATTGTCCTGAGGGAATAAGGATCAATCATCTTTGGTGGGTGTTTTGCCAAGGAGCAGGCCGGCGTCGATGTACTGGCCGCCGGTGGTTTGTTTGCAATGGATCGCCAGGATGTTATTCCCAGCCTTGAGGAGGGTTTGAGTGGTGTCATCGAGCTGAAGGATTTCATAGCCCGAGGAGAAGCCGGTGAGTTCGGCGATTTTGACACCGTTGAGGTAAATAATTGCATCTTCATCGTGATGGATATCGAGGGCAATTTGGCCGGTGGGAACTTTTTCGAGGGTGAAGTGGCGGCGCAACCAAATGCCTTTAGTGCTCCAGACGGTGCCGATGCGGGCGTTGGGTGTGCCTTCGGTGCCGAACCCGCCCGGGCTATCTTTCCATTCTGTGTCGTTGAAAGCGGGTTTTTCCCAACCTTGGGCTGGTGTGGTGGTTGTAGACCTCCAGGCCTGGGGTTTGGTGACGGCTGTGGGGAGGAGGTCGGTGAATTCGGGCAAGGGCTGGTAGAGGCGCTCGTTCCATTCACGGGCCTGGGGTGGAAGTTTGAGGATGGCGCGGTCGTAAGTCATGAGGCCATTGACCTCCACTTCGACATCGGTGGTTTGGGTGTAAACGGCGGCGGCCAGTCCGCGGCCGACCAGAGCCCCGAGGCGAAAGTTGAGATTTTTGTAGGCGTTGCCGAGGGCTTGGCGGTCTTTGAAAGTTTGGTAGCCCCAGTTGCCCGATTGCAACCAGAGGTGGCCGGTGATGGGAAGGCCGAGGCCACCATATTCACCCAGGATGGCGGCGCGTGTTTGCTCGAGAGGTGGCATGCCTGGGCCGGGATAAACATGGGCGTCGACCATGTCGCCGCCTTTGCGGTCGTTCCAGCCGGAGGGTCCATCGACGAGGCGGGTGGGGTCCATCTTTTTGGTTTCTTCGAGGATCTGGTTAGTTTTGAATTGGCCCCAGCCCTCGTTGAAGGGGACCCAGACGACGATGCATGGGTGGTTGCGTTTACCCTCGATGAGGGCCTTGAGTTCGCGGCGGTAGATATCTTCGCTGCGTTGGTCGCGGGTGAGGTCGGGGGCGTTTGGCGGAATGTTTTTGTCGCCACTTGGCATGTCCTGCCAGACAAGCAGACCGATTTTATCGCAGTGGTAGTACCATCTTTCGGGCTCGACTTTGACATGTTTGCGACACATGTTGAAGCCGAGTCGGCGGGTCATTTCGATGTCGTAGAGGAGGGCGGAATCGGTTGGGGCGGTGTAGAGGCCGTCGGGCCACCAGCCTTGGTCGAGTGGGCCGAATTGGAAGAGGGGTTTGCCGTTGAGGAGGAGCCGATTGGGGCCATCGGGTTTTTTGGGGTCTTTGCCCACGCGGATGGTGCGCAGGCCGAAGTAGCTGGTGACCCTGTCCCCCGAGGCGAGGCGCACCTCGAGATCGTATAGGAAGGGATCGGTTGGAGACCAGGGTTTGACCAGACTGAGGCGGACAGACTCTTCTTTATTTTCGGGGATGGTGGCGCGGGCGACCTCGTCGCCATCGGCGCGGATGACCACGGTGCAGGGCTCGGGTTCGGAGCGTTGGCCATCGGCCACAACGCGTATTTTCAGGGCGCCGTTTTCCAGATCGGGAGTGAGGACCAGGCTGGTGATGCTGGAGGTTGGCACGGCCTCGAGCCAAACGGTTTGCCAGATACCTGTGACTGGGGTGTACCAGATGCCTTCAGGCTTGGCGACCTGTTTGCCTCTGGGTTGGGGGCCTTTGTCGGTGGGGTCATAGACGGCGACGATGATTTCCTGGATGGAGCCGGGGGGGCCTTTCAGTTTGGCAGTGAGGTCGATGCTGAAGCTATCGAAGCCGCCTTCGTGTTCGCCAACTTTTTCGCCATTGAGGAACACTTCGCATTGCCAATCGACAGCGCCGAAGTGCAGGAGGACCCGCTGGCCCTGCCAGGAGGGGGGAACAGCCATGGTGCGGCGGTACCAGAGGCGGTTGGCATCGCCCACAGTTTTTCCGACGCCTGAGAGGCTGGATTCGGCGGCGAAGGGTACGAGAATTTTGCCATCCCAGGCGGTTGGTTTGCCTTGGGCTTTGGGGCGGATGGCGTGATCCCACAGGCCGTTGAGGTTTTCCCAGCGTTCACGAACCAGTTGAGGGCGGGGGTATTCGGGTAGAACGCGGTCAGGTTTGACCTCGGCCGCCCAGCGGGTGCTGATGGGGGTTGGGGCAGGTTTCCAAATGTCGGCCTGGTGGGGGCAGAGGGAACTTGCCAAACAGATGAGCCCAATCATGCGGTCTCCACTTCACTGAGCTAGGCAAACAGGCGCATGAAAGCGCACAGGGCGATTATTTATCAGTAACCAAATCGTTGACAGCCAGCAATGACAGGGCGTGGCTTTCGGGATCGTTTTGCAAGTTGCCCGAGACCATTGAAACGCAATCCATTGCTTGATTTTTGAATGCTGGATTGCCCGTGGCCTTGGCCAGCCTGGCAAGGGCCCAGGCTGCGAGGCCGTTACCTGAGGGCTGTGATCCGTCGTAGCTGTCGCGGGTTTGGAGAAAGAGTTTGGGTTGGTCGTTGGCTGTGGTGAGGAGGCCTTTGCCTCTTTTGGGTTTGTGCCATTTCAGCATGGCATCGGCGAGTCGGGTGGCCTGTTCTTTCCAGCGGGGCTCAGCGGTGACCTCGTGGAGGGTGAGCAGGCCGTGGAGGAGGCTTGCGTAATCATCGAGGCAAGCGGGCAGGCGGGCCTGCGGGCCTTTTTGGGGTGCGGCATCGTAGACGCGGTAGAGCCGGCCTGTGGGGGTAAACAGGTGATTCATGACCGCATCGGCTGTACTGGCTGCGAGCTTGATCCATGCGGGGTCGTTTTGTTGTTGGCCGGCGCGAGCGAGGCCGGCGATGGCCAAGCCGTTCCAGCCTGCCAGCAGTTTGGTGTCGCGTTCGGGTTTGTTGCGCCTTTCACGGGCCAGCAGCAGTTTGGTGCGCACTTTTTCCAGCCGATCCAAGGCCTCAGCCTGGGGAAGTTTGGTGGTCTCTGCCAGTTTTGCGAGGGGTAGTGCTTCGGTGGCGATGAGACGGCCGTCGAGCTGGTTGCGGCCTGAAAAACCAAAGGCGACCTTGGCCAAGCCGCGGTCGGCATTTTCAGGCAGGGCCAGGTCGAGTTCCTGTTCGGTCCAGGTGTAGGACTTGCCTTCCGAGCCATCGGTATCGGCGGCCAAGGAGCTGGCGAAACCGCCCCCGGGCAGTAGGAATTCCCTTTGCAGGGCCTCGACTGTTCGGCGCATGGCGCGGTCAGTGGCAGGGGAGGGGTGGGTTTTGTTGTGGGCGGCCATGGCCTCGAGCAGCATGGCTTGGTCGTAGAGCATTTTTTCGAAGTGTGGGACGGTCCAGGTGCGTTCTGTGGAGTAGCGGTGGAAGCCGCCGCCAATTTGATCGAAGGTGCCACCCTGCAGCAGGTGGTCGAAGGTGACTGTTAGGGCGGTAGCGCGGGACGGAGCGGGGTCTAGTTGCTCGACCCGGGCGAGAAACAGGAGGCGGGGAGCGAGGGGGAACTTGGGCCCCTTGAAGGCGCGTGAGGGGTTGCCGAAGCCGCCGTGTTCGGGGTCGATTTGCGCCTCGAGTGCCTTGGCACCTGAGTCGACGAGTTTTTTGTCGATGTTGACCAGGGCGTTGCCCAGCTCGCTGGTGAGGAGGGCGAGTGACGCCCTGCGGGCGAGAGCATCGGCGGCTTGCTGAACAGAGGTCTGGTCTTTTTCCCATGCGTTTTGCATACCCTTGAGCACGGTGAGAAAGCCTGGTCGTTTGGAGTCGGTTTTGTCGTTGATTTTGTCGTCTTTGGGCCAGTAGGTGCCGCCGGCGATGGGTTTGGCGTCGGGGTTGAGGAACATGGATAGTGGCCAGCCCCCGCTGACCCCAAGGGTTTCGAGAGCGATCATGTAGGCTTGGTCGACATCGGGGCGTTCCTCGCGGTCGACCTTGATGCAAATGAAGTGTCGGTTGAGGAATTCTGCGACTGTTGAGTCGCGGAAGGACTCGCGTTCCATGACATGGCACCAGTGGCAACTGGAGTAGCCGATGGACAAAAAGACCAGTTTGCCTTCTTTTTTAGCTTTTTGGAACGCTTCAGGGCTCCAGGGCCACCAGTCGACCGGGTTGTCGGCATGGAGGCGCAGGTAGGGGCTTGATTCGAGTGCCAACCGGTTGGGTTTGGCGGGGGCTTGGGCAGACGCAAAGACGGCCCCGGCCAAGCAGAGGCTCAGGGCGGTGAATAATTGGCCAGTGATTGGGTGGTGTGTCACTTGACCTCAATGGTCAACTTGGCTGGCTGCAGGCAGGTTTTTTCGTCGCATGCCTGGAAGCTGACTTGCAGTTTGAGGGGGCCCTTTTTGTCGGCGGGGAGATGCACCTCGATTTTTTGTTTGCCTTCGTAGGTGACATAGTTACCCACCACCGGGTCGATGACCTGTTTGCCTTTGGGGTAGGCCACTTCGGCTTTTTGACCGACGACGGCGACGGAGGTTTTGACGCTGTCGAGGTCTTCGTTGCCGGCGGGGTTGGCGTAAAGGTGCCAGCCGGCCTGGATATCGAGTTCGACGACCACGACGCGCTTGCCCGCTTTGGGGGTGGAGTCTTTTGCGGAGACTTTCACCACGCCTTCGGAATTCTTGCCCTGCCCTTGGGCGAGGGTAACCGTAGCCAAGCCAAGGACGAGTGTGAGAAAGGCACGGCGGCAAGTCAGGGAGGACATGGTGGTAACTCCGGGAATGTGGAGAGAAAGATTCGAGCCCTTGGTCGGATACTTTCCGCCTGCTGTATCCTATGCGCAAGGTCAATTGGGTGGGGGAGTGAAGAGTTATGG
>Ga0255124_1000186_pt1 | contig 23045 bp, 5 predicted proteins | sample Law_Cont_RepB_8d_FD_188564 | JGI IMG/M metagenome (GOLD analysis project Ga0255124, IMG submission 188564) | Freshwater microbial communities from St. Lawrence River, New York, United States - Law_Cont_RepB_8d | ecosystem: Environmental > Aquatic > Freshwater > River | place: USA: New York... | reverse complement strand
GGTTTTAACCGTGCTTGCACCCTCCACCGGAATCATTGCCTTCTCGGGACCATCCACCAATCTGGCATCAGGATCCCAGTTCAACTCAGGCAACTATGGTCTGCAGTTCGATAGCGCCCTCACCACCTTCCAAGGCGATGTCAATTTCAACAACACAGGTGCCCTCCGTCTGGGCGACAATTCCACCGACAATCTTGCCTTCCAGGGTGCTTTGGCTGCCAAAACCAACTCATCCATAGCGCTTTCAGGCACGCATAAATATTTTCTTGCCGCGTCTTCGGTCGAGCTGGGCGGTAGCACATCCGGTGCCATCTCCCTGGGTGCGGACAGCTCTTTGCTGCCTCAAACTGGCGCAACTGGCATGTCAATCACCTTGGGTAACACCACTCAACTGCAAGGCAACAAGCTAATATTCGGATCCGGATTAGACACCATTCTGTCTTTTGGTGCCGTCAGTGGCAGCTTGGGCGATCTGATTATCAACACCACCGCCCAGGTAGCCACCACTGCCAACTGGACCACCCTAAGCGACTTGACTATTATTAACGCCGGCAGCTTCACCTCAACCAGCGCCATTTCAGCCAAAAACCTGACGATCAACGACCTGCAAGGCACCAACACTTTTCAGGTGCAAGGTGCGCTCAATCTTTCAGGAAACCTGTTGGCAAAGGCTTCGGCAAATGCCTACTCGGTTAGCTTGTTGGGCGATGCCGCCGTCACGGGCAATGCAACTTTCGCCAACACCGGAACTCTCACACTGGGCAACACCGCGACCGACTCTTACCAATTCGCCAGCGGTCTCACCGCCACCGCACCCTCGATGGTCAGCCTTGCCGGATCAATTTCAACCACCAATGCCAACCTGCAGTTAGGCTTGGTCACCCTCCTTGACAACACCAGCATTTCGAGCGGGTCGGGCACCATCACTTCTGGTGCGATCAGTGGTTCACAAGAACTTACATTGGGGGCCCTTGGCCAAACAGGCACCATCAATGTCACAGGCCCGGTCAACACCGTCGTCTTGAAGGCGGCCTCGTCCGCCTATGCTATCTCTCTTCTCAATGGCGCAACCTTTAGTCAAGCAGTCACCCTTACCAACACCGGCACTGTCACTTTAGGTGATGCCACCACCGACACTTTCAATTTCGATGGCGGGTTAAACCGTACTGCCGGTGACACGAGCCTGTTTGGCACCGTGGCCAGCAACAGCCAAAAGATCACTTTGGGTAGTGTGACCCTTGTCGGCACTTCCAGCCTCGATGCCGGGACGGAAGTCCTGGCTGTCGGGGATGTTGTTGCCGCATCAAGTGCCACACTCACCCTAGGCTCCGGCAATTCAGGTTCTATCAGCCTTGTCAGCTTTGCCGGCAATGTTTCAACCGGGGCCAATGCCAATCTAACTTTGAACACCACCGGCACCTTGGCAGTCACAGGCGCCATTGGACAGGGTGTAGGAACTCTGAAAGTTGTCCAGGCTGATACCGCCAATTTCTTCGGGTCGATTGGATACAACGGGGCAACCGCAACACCGTTGGGTAGTCTGCTCCTAACCAGCGCTTCTACCGCCATGAATTTCTTTGCCGATATGGCTGTTACCAGCCTCACCACTGGCAACGGGGCCTTCAACCTGTCTTTCACCGGTTCTAAACTTTCGGTCAACAACTCAGTCACGCTTCAAAATTTGGGTACTGTTGTCCTGGGCGACAGTGCAAGCGATACTTTCACATTTGCGGACGGCCTCAACGCCACCGCGCCTGCCAGCATTCAACTAGGTGGCTCGCTTTCAACCACCAACAGCAGCATAAAACTGGCTGCTGCCACGCTAATAGCCAACACCACACTCAGTACCGGTAGCGGTGCCATCACCCTCTTTCAGGTCACCGGCAATGGAAGCCAAGACCTCTCAATCAACACCACCGGCGCCCTCACAGTCTCAGGCGCCACCTCCAAGCTGAACACCCTCACCTTGGCTAATACTGGTGGGGCCACATTCTCTGGCGCTGTCGATGCTAGCAGCCTAAACATCCAAAATACCACCGGGACCATTTCCCTTCCGGCAGGTGCCGTATTGGGCTCATTGACTACTGCCGCCAAAAACTACTCCCTTGATTTCAATTCCCTTGCCGTCTCGAATGCGACTAGCCTGATCAACACCGGAACCGTCACTCTTTCAGGATCTATCGCTATAGACGGTGGCTTAACTGCCACTTCACCCTCGTCTATCAACCTCATTAGTGCAACCATTTCCGCTCTAGGCACTGGTGTCCTTAATCTGGCCACCGCTAACCCCCTATCCGTAACAGGCCTCAGTCAAATTGGTGGTACAAGTACTGGAGCCATCTCCCTGCCCTCCATTGTTCTGGCCAACAGTGCCAGCCTTATTCTTGGCGCAGGTGCCAGCACTGCCATCACGACTGGCGCCATCAGTGGCACAGTTGGGGGAGCCACTTCTTCAGTTGCCTTCGACACACTGGGTGCTGTCACCGTGAATGGCGCCATAGGTACAGATCTTTCCACGGTGACAATCACCAATGCGAGTGGAGCCACTTTTGCATCCACCCTCACCGCTGGCAGTGTGACAATCGCCTCCGCGTCGGGCACAGTCACCGTTGCTGGCAACATCAACACAACGGGCAATTTCGATGCTCTGTCCGCTCCCTACTCACTTCAACTTCAGGGCGCGTCCAACAATCTGGGTGGAAAACTAACACTCGCTAATCAGGGAACAGCCTTTTTGGGAACAGCCAACTCCAGCAAAACCCTTGCCTCTGGTGGCATTTCAGGCGACCCCGGCAACAGCATAACCGCCATCGGAAACCTTTTCACTGCTGGCAACCCTGTCACATTGGACACCCTTTCTCTGGCCGGAAATCTCCTTATCGATACCACAAACAATGGTGCTGTTCCTGCTGGCGCGCCTATCAGTGCCTCAACCACCAACACCAATGGCTACCTGCTCACGCTCAATGCGGGAACAGGCGGCAAAACTATTTTCACCGATATCACTCTTTCCGGGGTTTTCACCTCCACTTCTCCTGTTGAGTTTGCTGGCAAATTGACCTTGGCGGCTAGTAGCTCCATCAATGCGCCTGGCGTTAGTTTCACTTCCAGCGGTTCCGTTGCCGGCAATAAATATAACCTTGCCTTGGCCACCAATAGCTTTGCGTTCGCCGCAGGCGCGTTGCTGGCCGACCTGAACCTGATCAGCATCCAATCACAGACCAGTGGTACCGCCATCGGCTTGGGCGACAAATCAGGCGCCACACTTTTGCTTTCCGATGCCTTCCTGGCCGCAACCGATTCCGCCAGTGGTGTGCTATCGCTGCAAATCGGTTCAGGAGCAGGCACCGGCGTGCTGCGTGTGGCCACGGCCGATGGTCAGGTTGAAATCAACACTGATACTCAAATCCATGGTTCTGGCTCAACCACCGTCCTATCCTCCGATCTGGTGGTCGCGGGCAATTTCATTCTCGATGACGCGGTTCAGGTAGACGGCGGCAATCGCTTGGTCGAAGCCTCGGGCAACCTGACAATCACTGGTGGTACCACCGGCTTGTTTTCCACCAAGGGCCAAACCAACAGCCTTGCCCTAAAAGCTGGCTCAACTCTTCTTGTCGGTTCCTCCACCGCCTTTTCCGCAGGCTCGGGCAATCTCCTGCAAAATGCCACACTGGAAGGTGGCATTGTTACCCTTGGCTCTGCCAATGCCATCCTTGCAGGAAACCTTGTTGCCACCTCAATAGCTGGCACCCTCACCTTCAGTGGCCAGGTTGTTACCGGCGGCTCGGTCAGCTTGCAATCAGATAGCCCCATCAGTCTGCAGGCAATCACTACAGGGGCGGTAGCCGGCTTGGGCTTCAGCCAAACGGGAGCGGGCGCAGTCACCCTGCGAGATTCTCTCACCACCTCAGGCGGTTCCATCAGTTTCGACAGCAACATCACACTTTCCACTGCTATTGCAGGCGCCCTGGTTTCAATCGCCACAACAGGCTTAGCCTCAACAGGTGCCGTTGTTAGCTTGCAAGGAATCACCGGCTCGAGCAATGACCTGCGCCTCGATTCGGGCAAAGGCGCTGTCTCTGTTGCCGGTTCAGTCGCTGGCATTGATGAACTGCAATTACAATCCTCAGCAGTAATTAGCACTGGCACTATCAGTTTCCAATCAACCGTCTCGGCTAATACTCTCACCACTTACGCCCAACCCTATGCCATCAGTTTCCTTGGTGACACCACCGTGCAGCAGGCTACCAATTTGACCAATACAGGCCTGGCAACCTTGGGTGACGGCAACGATGATGACCTCACTTTCGTTGCAGGCCTCGTTCACACCTCGGGTGCGACCACTGTAGGTGGCAATATTTCCACCTCAAACGCCGCACTATCCCTTGACACCGCCACCATACTTGAATCGGTGCTGATCAATACGGGCACCGCGGCATCCACCTTCAACACCCTCATCTTGGCTGATGGCATCAACCTTTTGGTCACCTCGGGCGCGGCTGATTTCACCACCATCGACTCAGCCAAGGGCGGTTCAGGCTCCATCTCCATCAAGGCCACCGGCCAGGTTTTGGTATCAGGTGCCATCGGCAAAACCACACCATTGGGTGCTTTCAACCTGCAAACCGCAAACGGCACAAAACTGCAATCCACCCTCAACGCTGAAACTTTCAGCATCGACAAAGGCGTGACTGGAACCGTGGTGGCAACTGGTGCCGTTACTCTTGATACCCTCAGCCCTGCAGCGGGCGCCTACAGCCTCTCCTTGCTTGCTGGTGGATCGGTCAACAACGATCTTGTCTTCCTCAACACTGGCAATCTCACGCTGAACAGTGGTGCCGGCAACACTTTGACACTAGGTGGTGCATTGACCGCCAACACCCAATCTCTCAGGACGGTTTCAGGCACTATTTCCACCGTGGGGACCATGACCTTTGGCACCGCCACACTGGGTGCAGCCACCGCTTTAATTGGAACAGGCGGACTTGGCTTGGGAGCCGTCACCTCAGGTGGTTATTCCCTTCGAATTGAATCAGGTTCTGGAGCCCCACTTGCCATGGGTTCCATGGCCAACCTGGCAGGTGGTTTGATAGTCACCAATAGTGGCGCTACCACTTCATTGGGTGATCTGGGGACCACCGCACCCGGATCTGTGACCATCACCGACAGCCAAGGTCTTGTGACTTTTGCAGGCACTGTCAACGCCACCAACTTAACCATCACCGATAGCCAGGCGGGTGTGACCTTTGCCAAATCTGTCAGCGCATCTGGCAAAGTGATCCTTGCCGATACTGCCGATGCCAAAACCATTACCTTCACAGGGGCTCTCAGCGCGGCAAGTTTGGCCGCCAGTGCACCGGGCAAAACAGACACTTTCAACATTAGCCTACAAGGTAACACCTCTGTTTCAGGGGCCACCACTGCCTACAATACAGGTTCCCTGAATTTGGGTGCCACCACCACCACAGCAATTGACCTACAAGGTGGTCTGACCCACTCTGCAGGCCCCACAACATTGGGTGGCATTCTCACCACCTCGGGTGCCGCCATCAGCTTGGCCGATTTGGCACTCACCACCACCAGCACCATTCGCACCCAAACCTCCGGATTGCCCGGAGCCAATCTCACGCTTTCAGGCAGCCTCGACGGGGCAAATTACAATCTCAACATCGACTTGGGAAATGTTGGCTCGTGGAGCAATACCGGCCAAGTCGACAAAATTGGCAGCCTCACTATCACCAACGCTGCTAATGCTGCCTTCCTTGGTACCTTTGGCCCAACTGCACCCGGAATCAGCCTCACGCTTAGCGCCCTGACAACCGGCGGCACAGTCAGCTTTGCTTCTGATGCCACACTGGCCTCGCTCGCAAATAACGCTCCTGCAAGTAATTGGACCTTCACAGGTGGCAATACAATTGTCACTCAGCAACTGGCGCTCACAACAACCGGCTCTGTCAATCTGGGTGGTGGTGCTAGTCTGATCACCTTCTCGGGTGGGGCAACGGTTCTGGCCGGGGCTGGAATTACCGTGAATGGCCAAGTACAAACTTCTGGTGGCAAATCGATTACCCTGGGCGATAGCACTCGTAACATAATGGTTTTGGGCACAAGTATTCTAGGTGGAACCACCACCGGCCCAATCACTTTGGGCAATCTCACCTTGGACGATAAGGCATCCCTCACGCTTCAAGGCACTTCTAGTGCCAGCCTTTTGGGTATCGATTCGGCAAGCGGTGCGACCAGCACCAGCCTCACCGTCAATCTGGCCGGGGCGCTCACAGTTTCTGGAAATGTAGATGGCCTCAGTGCCCTAACACTCAGCCAAGCTGCAGGCGCCGCATTTTTAGGCAATATTGGTTCCGCAGCTCCAGGTTCTTTGTCGGTAGGCAACTCTATCACTGGAACCTTGCAATTCACCGGAGCCTCCGCCACCTTCACCCAAGCAGCATTGGATGCTGGTCCCTATTTGGCCCAATTCAAAAACACCAACGCCACCACCATTCAGTCAAATACCCAGTTCAATAACACCGGTGGGGTATGGCTGGGAACACCATCAAGCCAGGTCACTATCCAAGGCACCCTCGAAGTGACCTCTTCGGCAGTCACCCTAGCTGGCGCAGTGGGAACCACCGGCAAGAACATTCAGTTTCTACAAGACACGGTGGTCAATGGAACCACCAAACTGGAAACCAATCTCGGGTCCACAAACGGGGCGAATGTCACCCTTCAAGGTACCCTGAACGGCGCCACACCGGGTGCCGATTCCATCACTCTCACCTCCGGAACCGGCACCATAACCGCTACCGGATTGGTGGGTGCCACCAACCGGCTTGGCTCAATCATTCTTGGCCCCAATGCGGGCGTCACCATGTCTTCTGCAGTTGTAGCCGATAAACTGCACAGTATTGCTCCTAGCACAGGAACCTTGCGCTTCGATGCACCTGTCAGCGCGCCTTTGGGGGTTAACCTTTCGGCCAAAGCCATCGAATCCAGCAGTATCACCACCTCTCGCAAGGGTGCAGCCGCCGGCGATATCTCCCTCACCGCCAACAGTATCACCTTGCGCGGCGATATTTTAGCCAAGGCAATTTCTACAGGTTTACCCGGATTCAATGCCAAGGGTGGCGAAATTACTCTCCAGGGGGCGGTGGTGCTCGACGCACCAACTGTCCGTCTGGACAACGAACCAGTCTCAGGGGCCATTTTTTCTTTTGTCAACAACTCCATCCAGATTGCGGGAACCATCGACGGCCTCAATGCCGACAGCAGCGGCCTCATCGTTGCAGGCTTTGGCTCCAGTATCACTGTCTCGGGCGCTATCGGCTCCTCCAAACCGCTTGCCGACCTGACTTTCAATGGATTGCAAACAGGCAACATTTCACTGCAGGCTATCACCGCTACTTCGCTATCCACCCAAGGCAATGACTTGCTGCTAAACGGGCCAATCGCCCTGAGTGGTGATTTATTCGCCAAGGGTTCTACTATCAGCATGGCCAACAATGCCACGGTTAAAGCCGACAACATGGTTTTGGAAGGTAACAACCAAACCACCTTAGGTACCGGCGCCATAGGCCTTTCAGGGAATTTCATACAACGTGGCGCGGGTTTGGTTAATTCCGGGGCCAACATCACTGCCAGCTCCATCCAGTTCGCCTCGCCAGTCAACCTGTCGGCTGATGTCACGCTGAACACCCAAGCGCTAGGTGGTGACATCAAGCTCAACACTGTAGACAACCCGGCTGGCACCCCCAAAACCCTCACGCTCACCAGTGGTTTTGGCAATGTGTCAGCCGGTAATATCGGCGGCGCGGGCGACCTTGCCTCTGTCGCCATCAACTCCCAAGGTGAAGTCACACTGGCCAATGTGCAAGCCGCTGGCGTTATTGGGGCGTCGGGAAGCCTGCTTCGCTTGGGCGGGTCCACTATTGCAAGTTCTGCCGCAGGAATTCTTTTCATCGGCCCAATTGAACTTTCTGGAACCGGCGCTGTTTCACTCTCTGCGGGTGGCGGTGACCTCAGGTTGTTTGGAACAGTCGATGACCCTGGTTCCAACAGCAAACTCACCGCAACCGCAACTGGCAGCCTCCAGGTGGATGGGGAAATAGGTGGCACCAGCAAGCTGGCCTCAGCCTCGCTTCAAGGCTCCACGGTAACCCTTGGCGCCAACACAACCACTCTGGGTTCAACCTCAATCCTGACCAACAACTCCAAGGGGCAAATCACCTTGGCTGGTTCTGATTATGTTGCCGGCGGTAGCCTTGCTATTGGCTCTAGCATCGATGAATCTATTTTGTTAACGGCTTTGGGTAGCGCACCGGTCAGCCTCGTCGCCAGCGCAACCCTCTCGGTTCCGGCAACCATTTCAACCAACCTTGCACGCGATCTCAATCTGACTTCGTCTAACTTGTTTCTTGGCAGCATCAATGCCTCGGGTGGCAAACAAATACGCCAAGTGTTGGTCAGCACCAACGGTGGCACAAGCACCTTAGTCGGTTCCTCCATCTCACTCGATGGCAACTCCGGACAAGCGGGCAGCTTCACGCTGCTGGGTGACGGCCCTATCGCTCTGGCCAACAGCCTCACCATTGATACCAACACCGCCTTTGGATCTGCCGGCCAGATCGCCTTGGGCAAATCCTCCATCCACGCTCTTGCCGCTGGTTACGACTTGGTTCTTGATTCCAGCGCCCCGGGCGGCAGCGCAGGCGAGTTGAATTTTGGCACCGTGTCGAACGACGCGGGCAAAGCCTACCTCCTACGGTCATTCCAAGCCCTTGCGCAAGGGTTCCCAGCCGGCGCAATCATCTTAAATACTGGAACAATTCATGTTGCAGGTGGCTTGTCTGATGGTGTGAAACTAAACGGACGCGTCCAAACAACTGATCACCTTCAAATCACATCCCCCGGTTCAGCCGTTGCCCTAGCGCCCACTTCCGGATCATTTTCCTCAGATGGCACTCCGTGGCGATTGACCATCGATACATCCTCCAGCTCAGGAAGCGGTGGCTCGGTGGAATTGGGCCTTTTCGACGCCTTTGGTGGTGGCAATATAGGTGCTGTTGAAATCAGCACCTCAGGAACCACAGAAGGCACACTCACCCTGGGACGTGACCTTTTTCTCGAGGGCGGGTTTACGCTTTTAAATTCTGGCCAAGTAGCGATTGCCGGGCAAATCACTCTCGATACCAACCAATCCCTTCCCAATGGTGGTGCGGTCTACTTCGGTTCTAGTGGTCTCAATGCTGGTTCCAGTATCTCCGCTACGGTCCCCAGTGCCTCTCTAGCCATCAATACTTCCGCCTCGGGCGTGGGTGGCAATGTTGCCTTGGGTTCGGTCAACGGCTCAAGCGGTTCCTATTTGGCAAGCTTTTCCATCGATGCCGGAATTGGCTCTAACTCAAGCGGAAATGTCCGCCTCAACGGAAATATCACCGTTGCCGGCCCAGTGACTGTAGATGGCCTGGTGCAAATCCCAGCTTCCACATCCATCGCAACAAATGCCGGTTCCAAATCTGGCAGCCTCTCTTTAGCGGCCTCCTCTGGCGGTGTTTCAGGCCTTGCAGCCGGCTTGGCCCTTGACCTTCAAACCAAATCAGCCACCTCAAGTGGTGGCAAAATTGTCCTTGGTAAATTCGACAATGCTGCTGGCGCTTTTCTCGAATCCATTCTTGCAACCACATCGGGTGCCTCGCAAGCGGGCGCTCTCACCTTGCGTGGCAACCTTGGCCTCGATGGTTTCACCGCTCCAGCCAGCTTGATCTACAGTGCTGAAAATCAACCTGGTGCATCGGTGGTGGCCGATGGGATTATCCTCATCGACACAGCAAACGCTTACCCAACCGGAGGCCTGGTTTATTTGGGTAAGGCCGACAATACCGCCGGTGCCACTATTTCCGCCCTCACATCGGGCTCATCGATTTCGATCCTAACAGATAGCACCAGCACGGCCGGCGGTATCGCCTTTGGAGAGGTGACAAACACCGCTGGCTTCTATCTGGATGAGCTGTACTTGGATGCCGGAATCAAAGCCCAGACCCATGGGCAGATCCGAATCAATGCCGCAAATATCTTCGTGAATTCTGACACCAATTCCGCAATCAGTCTGTTTGGAACGGTTGTCCCAACCCGCGATCTGGCTCTTCAAACTTGGAAAAATGGAGCGTCCTCTGGTTCCATCCTGATTCAGGGGACCATCGCCCCGCTGAATTCCGGTATTGATCTGGTGCTTGACGCGTCAATTGGTGTTCCTAATCAGACCGGCGGCTCCATTTCCCTGGATGTAATATCCAATTCACTGCCGGCCCTCCAAAGTATCACCTTGTCAACCAAGGGCACAGCCGGAGCTGGTTTAGTTCAGTTGGCTGGTACCATCAATCTGCGAGCCCAAGATACCGATCCCAGTTTCATTCTCGACAACAGCGGCCAAGACACTACCGTTTCACTTACCCGATCGTTCTCTCTCGATATGGGCGGCGATATTTCGCCCAATACCCGCGAAACCAATCCCCAATTTTTGCTGGGCTCTATCGCTCCCGCTTTGGCTGATTCCACTGTCACTGCGGCAGTTAGTGGGGCCACCCTCACTTACACCACCACCAAGACCTCCACGGTTGCTTTCGGTTCCGTTGATGACAGCGGCGGCTTCTTCCTATCAGCGGTGGCCATCGATGCAACCGCCTCATCACAGTCTCTGCTGGAATCATTTATCTACCTCAATGGTTCAACACTTTCTACCCGTGGCGATGTTTCATTGCAGGCCGATAAGATCGTGATGGCCTCTGATTTGGTCATCAGTTCTGCCAACGGTGGCACCAATGCTGGTGATGTGACCCTGAGTGGCCTTGTCACCACTTCGTCCGACAACATCAGCCTCACCGTGGACACCAGCACCACAGCCACCGGCGACACCGGCGGATTGGTCAGCCTCGCAGGTTCCGAAGGTCTCAAGAATGTCACACTCACAACCTCCGGGCCCCTTCCCGGGACCGATGGAACCGTCACTCTTGGTGGCAATGTCACCCTAATTAATGGCAATTTCGTCCTTACAAATCCCGCTAGCGTATTGATTGCCGCACCCGTTGTCATCCGCACCAGCAGTTCCAATGGCAAATCGGCAGGATCCGTGCTGTTGGGTGATGCTAGCGACCCGCTTTTGGCCAAATCCACCGTGCGCCCCATAGGCATAGGCAATTCTCTCTCCATTGTTACCGGTGCCCAGTCCGGCACGGCCGGTGATATCGCCTTGGGTGATCTGGTAGCCGGCGCCTCAAATGAATTGCTCGCAAGTCTTGAACTTTCCGCTGAAGGCTCCACCCCTGACAACGATGGCAGTATCGTGCTCAATGGTGACTTACGCGTAGGTGGCACGGTTGATATTCAGGGCAGGGTTCGCCTGGCTAGCTCCACCACTATCGATTCATCGGGCGCCAAGGGTGGGTGGGTTCGGCTTGCCAGCAAGGGTGGCGAAATTACACCAACCGATGGCACCTCAGGGGTCGATCTTTCCATCAACACTGCTGGCACCCTCACATCGGGCAGCATTTTCCTGGGCAGCGTTTCTGAAAACGCCGGCTCCTTCCTTAACGACATTCTGCTCCAAACCGGCACCGCCCTGGGTGCTGGTTCCCTTCATCTGTTGGGAAGCGTGGCGTTGGCTGAAAGTTCGGGCGACTCAGCCTCGTTTACCTTCGCCTCAAACGGTGGCAAGCTGTTCGTCGATAGCCTCACAACTTCAGGCCAAGCCTATATTGAAATCTCCACCGCTGCGGGCGGCTCAGAAATCGCTGGCGACATCCTTCTGGGTGGCTCTACACTCGAATCAGCCACAGGAACTGTCGTTAGCACCAATGGTGGTGACCAGCTCAGCCTAGTAACTGCAGCAGGCACCACTTCGGGCAACATCGCTTTTGGCCAGGTCATAGGCGAGGCCGACAATTTCCTAGGCTCCATTCAGGCCAATGCCCTTATCTCCAACGACCAAACTGGTGAACGCTCGCAAAACCCCGGAACAGTCCGGATCAACGGCAACTCCATTGCTACCAGCGGCACTGCAGACCTCATCGAGGTTTTTCTGGCCGGCAATGTTCTTCTCACACAATCCACCACCATCGCCACCAACAGTAAGACCGGGTCGGTTTCCGAAGCTGGTTTTGTCCAATTTGCCGGCAAGCTTTCCGGATCAACTCCGGGTATTGACCTCGACATCAACACCTCAGCCACTTCTGTGGGTGGCTCAATTGGCCTTTCTACAATTGAAGGGCTGCGCCAAATTTCAACCAACAGCGAAGGTGCTACTTTGGCTGGCGAAGTTGCCCTTTATGGTGACATCACACTCGACCCCGCTCTTGGCGGCCAGACTAAGCTAAACATAGGCTCCACAGCGGGCATCATTGTCGATTTGGTGGGCAGCACCATTCTGGCCATCAACACCCATGGTGGTGAAGTAGTTCTGGGCAATGAAACCGCCAACCTCAGTGCCCGGTCCGCTGGCCAGTCCGTTTCCATCAACACAAATGCCACAGGTGGTAACGCAGGTAATGTGACTCTCAGAACCGTCAACGCAAACGCGGGAGCATTGCTCTCTGGCTTGTTGGTCGACGCTGGCACTAATTCCGCTAACCCGGGCCAAGTACTTCTCACGGGCGACATTTCAGTTGAAGGCCCAACAGCCATCGATGGCAATATCGGCCTTTCTTCCAGCCGGCAAATTACCACCTCTGGCTCATCCAGCTTGGTCCGTCTTGCGGTCGGAGCGGGTAGTGTCAGCTCACAGACACCCGGTCAATCGCTAGGGGTTAACACCAGCGGAGGCACTGTCGCCCTCGGCCTATTCGACAATTCTCAAGGGTATCTGGTCAACCAATTGCTCATCGACACAAGAGGCACCTCCTCCAGCGGAACCCTGCTTTTGAACGACGACTTGACCCTTGAGTCGCTGAGTGGCTCGGCAGGCAAGCTTGTTTTGCAATCCAATAACTCTCCGGTTGTGATAGTTGGCAACTCGGTTACAGTTTCGTTTCAAGGAAATCTTGATTCTGCGCTACCCAGCCAAATCTACCTCGGCAAATCGGACACTTCTGCCGCTTCGCCGATTCTGGCACAAGGCGCAGGAAACAGCTTTGCTATCAAGGGCAACATCTCAGGCTCGATTGCTTTCGGCACAGTTGGAAATGGCGCCGGCGGCACATCCGACAATTTCTTGGATAGCTTCTCGGTCTTCGCCAATAAAGGATCCATTTTTGCCAACACAGGATCTATCTTTACAGATGGCGGAACAACCGCCGGCGTGACGCTCGAAGGCTCCATCTCATTCAAGCCAGCCGATGGCGGTTCAACTCTGACTATCGACACCGACCAAAGCGGAATCAACAATGCCGGCGACATCACCCTGCAAGGTTTTATTGCCACCGTCTATGGGCAGACCGGCTCTCTAGTTCTCGACACCCGCTCCTCTGGAAGCTTTGATTCGGGTTTGGTCGACTCCCTCAATGCCAATATAAATCTGGCGGGCGATCTAACTGTTTACACCTCCAGTCAGTCCGATAGCGGACCTGTCACACTTGGCCGTACCACTGTTGGCGGGGCAACCAAGGTCGAGGCGGGTTCGGCTGTGGTTTCCATCGCCAACAGCACCAATGATTTCACCGGCCCAGTCAGTATTTCCACCACGGGAGAGGTTGTCCTGCGAGATGCCAACGCCCTCATTTTGGGCGATATGCGCCTCGGCAGCGCTCAGGCCAGTTTTACCGCTGGAAATATCAGCCAAAAAACTGGCTCGGTCTTTACCCAATTAGTCGATGCCCAACTCGCTACGCTATCCGCCAGCACGGGTTCCATCTTGTTGGCAAATTCAGGCAATGTGCTCACAGCCCCGTTTGCTCTGGAAACAGGTACCAATGGCAGCATTACCATTGCCAACTCGGCACCCTTGCTTATAGGCATGGTCACCATGCCAGAAACTCTGGGTGGCTCCCTCAGCCTTACCGCTTCTGGCGGTATCAGCCAAACCTCCTCAGGGGTGGGCGCCAATCCGAAAATTGTCACAGGCACAGGCATAGTGGTCCTTGCTGCTGGCGCCGGGCCCATCACACTACCATTCAGCGCGAACCGTTTTAACGGAACAGTTTCCGCCAGCAACACGGGTGTCAGCTCAATCGAGCTGAATACCGCCACACCCCTCAACCTTGACCAGCTCTCCATGACCCCAACAGCGGCTGGCACCCTAAAACTGTCAGCAGCGGGAATCAGTCAATTAGCCACTGGCGCTATCACCACCGGCACAGGCACCATTGAACTGACCGCCGGCAACGGCGACCTGAAACTTGCCAACTCCCAGGCAAATGCTTTCAATGGTCTTTTGTTGATCAATGCCGCTGGCTCAACAGCCAACTTGACCGGCAAAGGCGCGATGACATTGGGTGCAAGCGCAGTTGGTTCCAAGACCCAATCGACACCGCTGGTTATCGTCGCTGAGGGTGGCGACATCACCGACACAGACATTCTCAACCTGCTGGGCACCTCCAGTTTCTCAGCCAGCAAATCAGGGGCTATCATCGCCTTGGATCAATTGAATGCCACAGGCGCAATCACAGTGAACACCACAGGCACCGGCGCCAATGCAACGCTAGTGAATGGGACCGATCTTGCCTTCCAGGGCACCGTTGCAGGGCTACTTTCAGCCACCGCTTCCTCGGGTGCCATCACCGATTCCGGCACCATCAACTTTGGGTCAGGCATGGTGCTCCGCGCACCCGGCAACTCGCTATTCGATACCAACCTCACCTCCAGCGCCAATGGTGGAATCACCTTCCAAGGTTCTGGAGCACTCACCCTCACCGGCACTAGTTCCTACACCGGCAACACCGTGGTCAACGATGGCCGCCTGATTGTGAACGGTTCCATCGCCAATAGTTTTGTGGTCATCAACAGCGGTACATTGTTGGGAACGGGAACTGTTGGCTCTGTTTCCAGCCTGGGCGATGTCCGCCCTGGTAACAGCCCCGGCATTCTTACATCCAAAGGCATCTTCACCCTGATCCAGCCAGCCAAACTGGGCATGGAAGTCAATGGACCAACGCCCGGTACCGGCTACGACCAACTTGTGGCCACCCAAGGTGTCATTCTCAACAGCCCCACCCTTGATCTGAAGATTGATCCAGCCTTCAACCCCCAGTCCGCTGTTGAGCTTGTGCTTATTGAGAACCAATCCAAGGGCAAGGTGCAAGGCACCTTCGCCGGCTTACCTGAAGGTTCGCTTGTGCCGCTCAATGGTGTCAATTTTGTCCTCAGCTATCGCGGCGGCACTGGCAACGATGTCACTCTCTCCCGTTTTTCCGCAACCCCCATTCTGGTTGGCTCCGGCTCTGCATGGAATAACAACGGCACCACCTCAGCCACTGTGGCTATTGTTCTACCGGGCCAAACCACATCCGCGCCAACCTATGTCCAACCGCTTGGGCCTAACCAAAATAGTGGCATCACGGTTGCCAATGGTGTTGATCCAAACTCAGCAGACCGCCTCATGCTCGTGGGGGCCGGGCCTGGAGGCGGCTCGACAGTCAAACTGATCAATATCACTCAAAACACCACCTTGCTCAGCTTCGAGGCCTTCCCGGGCTTCCAGGGTGGTGTCTATGTGGCCCTTGCCGACATCAACAGCGACAACACTCTAGACCTCATTGTCGGGGCCGGACAAGGTGCCGCACCATCGGTGGCCGTATTCAATGGTCTTACAGGCCAAGTGATCACCTCCTTCTACGCCTTCTCGCCACAGTTCACCGGCGGTGTCCGTGTCGCCGCGGCCGACACGAACAACGATGGCAAGATCGACATTGTCACGGGTTCCGGCTTCGGTGCCCGTGCAACCCTTAACATTTTTGATGGTGCCGACAGTTTTAAACTGAAGAGCGCGGTATTCACACTGAATGACACCTTCACCGGAGGTGTCTACGTCAGCTCCGGCGACCTGAATGGTGACGGACGAGCCGAGGTGATTGTGGGAGCCGGTCAAGGATATACCCCGACCGTTGTCGTATACCAGGGCGGCACTAACCTCGAACGCATTGTCACCACTTTCTATGCCTACGATCCTGCCTTCCTCGGCGGAGTCAGGGTCGGCACCTCCCAGGCAACAAACAGTTCGGCGGTTAACATCACCACGGGATCCGGTGTTGGATCCCCTGTCGATATCCGTGTCTTTAGCGGAACCAACTTCGAAATGCTCGACGCCCTGTTTGATGTGCTGCCCGAAATGAATGACGGTGTTTACATGGGCTGATCAGTCTCCATGCCATCTTTTGGTTTCCAAGCAGTAGGGCCGGTAACCTTACGGTTACCGGCCCTACTGCTTTAGCCTCTATGAATTAAAACAATCAGTTACTTCATCAACCCCTGAAAAACTTCCAGCATCCGCCGGCCCATCCTCACGGGAGTGAAAAGCTTCAAACGTTCATGCCCACGCGCAATCAATGCCTCACGAAGTTTTCTGTCCTCAAACACCTGCTCCATGGCGTTGGTAAATCCCGATTGGTCATCTGGTGGCACCAAGATTCCGGCATCACCTACTACTTCGGGAACGCTGGTGGCGTTACCTGCGATTAGGGGTGTGCCCAAAGCCATCGCTTCAATGCTCGGCAGGCCAAAACCCTCATACCGCGTTGGATAAAGGACCGCCTTGGCATGCGCCATCGCTCGCAAAAAAGGCAGCCTATCCAAGTTCGGCAAAATCAAAACCCTACCGTCCCCTGAATGCCAGATTCCACGTCCAAAACCACCTTCCCTTTGCTCGTCAGGATCAATCAATTGACCAAGCATTGCATCGTTTAGCGTGCCGGTGCTGGCAATCACCAGCTTCAGTTTTCGGTTCGAAACCTCGCGAAAAGCCCGAACCCCCAAGGGAACATTTTTGCGTACTCGATTGAAACCGGTGGCCGCGCCGACCGGCAAAAATATATAGTCGCCCCAATCGGCCGCGCTGTCGCCACCAGCCCACAGGGGTTCTTGAATCGCACTTAATCCCATCGCTTTTTCTAGTGTGGCAGGCGCGTCATACAGTGCATGCCATACTACCTCGGTCCGTTCCGCCGCAAAGGGAAGCAACCTGCAGATACGGTCGCGCGCATCAGAAGAAACACACAGCAATCGGTTCACCGAGGGCCCTATCAGGGCCAGTGTTTGCCTGCGCTTGCTGGCGGTATCGCCAAACACATCCGGAAATTCAAGAAAACCAGCATCATGAAAGGTAATTGCCTGAGGGCAGGGAGAATCTTTCAAGCCAGTGTAATAAGAGGCATAAAACAGCTCAGGCTGCAACCTTTTCACAAGCCCCAGTAGCGCCTCATCCAAGCAATCTGCCAATGACAAACCTTCTGGCCATTTAATGGGGTGCAAATTCAGGTTTTTGCGCCGAACTAAGGCTTCCCAAGTGTCATCCAGGCCTGCCAAGGGAAATAATTTGCGCGGTTGGTCCGGGCAAATCACATCCAGCTTCAGGCCCTCATCCTCGCCGCAAGTTGCCAACGCTTCCAACAGCGCCCGGCAATGCACCCCAAGGCCACCTGTCACCCCAAGATGGGGAAGAAACATGACAACACGCACAGCGATAATACCTCGGCGTCAATCTTCGTCTGGAATCACAATTCCCAATCAGGGAGAGGGAGCAGTTGTCAGCTTGCGAATTTGGTCGAGGGGTAGCAGGTAAACCTCCTGGCCAACTACAGGAGAACCATCCTTCGCTAAAGCTTCACCAGACCTCGGATGGGTTTGGTTGAATGTCTTCAGGGTAGCGGCATAAAGCGGCGTACCATACTGGGCTTGGCTGATTTTGTCCCATGAATCCCCCTGAAGCACCTTGTACGGGTGCTCGGTCCATGAGGAAACTGATGCAGCCGTTCCGTTAACTGTGTTGCCCAAATTCGCTGCAGCGGAATTCACCTGGTTATTCAAACCTGAAACCGTGTTGGTCAAGCTGTTATTCAAATTAGTGCCAGCATTGTTCGGATTCTTATTCAAACCTGAAACCGTGCCGTCCAAGCTGTTGTTCAGCCCGTTCACACTACTGTTCAAATTACCGGCAGCATTATTCAGGTTTTTATTTAAATCATTCGCGGCGCTGTTCATCTGGTTATTCAGATTATTGTTCGCACCATTCACACCGCTTTGGTTAAGGGCCAAACCCGTGCCAATCACAGCACCAGTTCCAACCGCCCCTGCGGCCGCTGGTGCGTTGAAGCCAACCGGGGGATTACCTGGTCCTGCCGCAGGTGCAACCGGTATGGACCCGGGGGTAATTGGCCGGGGCACACCCGGATCAGCAGGCATGGTCAAAACCGGAACATTCTTTCCATCCACCGGCACAAATGCCGCGGGGCGCGATTCCGGAGGTCGGGCGCTCATATTGCCTGGAACACCCGAAGGTGGCAGGACTGGTGCCAAACCAACACCTCCTGTACCCTGCGATGGCGCAATTCCAGTAGGTGGTGCCGCTCCAACTGATCCACCCACTGGGAATCCGGGCTCATCCAAAGGGATCGATTCCGAACGCTTTTCGGGCCCCTTGTCCAAAGTGAAGGTCAAAACCCTCGAGATTCCCGGTTTGCCTGGCTCCGAAGGAAATGTCTCATTCAAAGACCCTAAATTTCCTAAGGCTGAAGATCCATTCAAACCTGAAGGTGGGGCAGAACCAAATCCCCCCAACGGGGCCATCGCCGCAGGAGCTGTCGGCGGAGCCAGCGTGTCCACCGGCTTGGTCAGATCAGCCATGGGTGTGCCATTGTTTATCAAGTTCGGTGCTGGTGGGGCCAAGCCTCCAAGACCTTGACCAGAAGGTGCCAAAGTGGTGTCCATTGGCTTGGCCAGCTCAGGCATTGGCGCGCCGTTATTCCCTACATTCGTAATTGGTGGAACCGGAGGAACTAGTCCTCCCGCCGCGGGGGCCGGCGGCGGCGGGACCAGCGTGTCCACCGGCTTGGTCAGCGCTGGCATCGGTGACCCATTGTTCGCTAAATTTGCTGCCGAGGCGCCCACTCCTGCCCCCAAAGCAGGGGCAAGTCCCTCCGCAAGTTTGGACGAGTCAGGCATGGGGCTGGCTAGTCCGCCTATTGCACCTGGAGGAGGTGGCGGGGCCAAAGTTTCTGCAGATTTTTTATCCTCAAGCGGTGGCAAACCACCCGGGGCTGTTGGCGGTGGCAATGGCACGGGCGGATCCATCGGTTTATCACCCGACCCCACGGGCATGGGAGGGGCAGGAGGCGTTGCCCCTGTGTCCCCTGCTGCGGGGGTTGAGGTGGGAGCCGGTGGTGGTGGAGGCATCAAGTCACCCGGTCCAGGAACCGGAGCCGGGGGCACTCCACCCTTTTCTGCACCATTAGCCGAGGCCAGCACCACCTCGCTCTTGCCTTCAATTGCTTCAGGCGCGGGCGGTGTTGATTCGGCTGTCTTGACTGCATCAACACCCGATGGCACCTTGGCATCACTCTCGGCGCTTGCCACCTGCTCTGTGGGCGCCTTGTGCCCTAGCAATTCATCAGGCGAAACATAATGTTTGGTCAACACCGCGCCCACCAAGCTTGCGAACGCGCCTGATACCATCAATCCGGTTTTTACATCGCCTGTCATGGCCATGGCTTTCCCCAATGTCGACCAGATTTTCAAATTTTAAATTTATCTCTAAAATCTATTTACCCGGTCCAGCCACCTTGGCCCGGCTTTCCACCTTCTGCAACTCCAAAGGCTTTGGCTGCATTTCCAGGCCCTTTGGAGTTGGCTTATGCCCGTTGATCTCTGCCTCCCAGGCAGATTTGGACCAGATTTCCGCATGGGTTCGCATCCCCACAATCACGGCCTCGCCTTTCAGGCTTGCTTGCTTGGTAAGTGCATCCCCAAGGGGTATCCACAACTTGCCTTCTTCATCTTCTTCCACAGAGCAATGAGTCATCAGGCCATAAAATCTTCGAGCCGATCTGCGAAGGCTGGGCCCGGTTTCCCGTTCCTCTTTTCCTTCCATTCCTTGCTCATTTTCGATGAAGAACATTTGTTCCAAATCTTCAAGGGTTGCCATGCGTAGGCCACCCTCGGGCCCAGGAGCAATATAGATTTTCCCTTCCACAACCCAACCTGCTAGCTCCTCGGGCAATCTGAGGTAACCGTCTTCAAACTCGGTTGTGAAAGATCCCACCAACGGTTGATGCTCCTCAGCACCAAGTATTCCCGTATCATTGCCCGTTTTGTCAGAGTCTTGCTTTGCTGGAGTTGGCCCGACCTTGGGCATGCCACCAGACCCACCACCCGATTGCCGACTATCAGCACCTGCAACCCCTGTTTGTCCGGAAGCCATAATGAACCCGGCCTGCACAACAGGCTGGCCTACTTCAACATGGAAATCACACCCAATCCGCTCAAAATCAATTCCCACCCTTTCCAGTCCATCGGGCCCAATTGTCCGAAAGTGTATGGGCCTGATCTGCCCAGGGTATTGACCGAATTCCCGCGGTTCAAGAAGGATAGTCCCCTCCACCCCCGCAGCGCCGGTTAGCCCCGCTCCTCGCAGTGTCAAATGCTCCGCTGAAGAAGTTCCGGGCTGGCAAAAACCAAATGAAAGGTCGCCCGCTGGAGCCGCCATGGGCTCAGCCTCTGTGAACCGCACCTGTGACACCACCTGCTTTCCCTGTTCATCGCCAGTCAACTCGCTGGCCTGTTGTGCCAAGCCGGTCGGCAATCCCGCTGGTGGACCAAATGCATCGGTGAATGCCTCTGCAACCAACTGTTTCTCGGCCGGGTTCGGCCCGCTTTGTTTGGCCGGGTCAACCACCGACACACTGCTAGCAGGTTGGGTCGGATACACCTGACTCACAGCCAAACGCTGCCAAACCACCTTGCCACCAAGCCCAAGCGCCAAACCCACCGCGCCCGCAAAACCCAAACCTAAATAAAGTCCCAACCGGGGCCTTGCTACCTGGTACTGAACAGGCCCGTTTTCTGTTGTCTTCATCGTCGCTCCTTGAAATCCGTTTCTGAGCTCTTGTCGTCTTTTGCTTTTCCATTCCTTGGAAAAAAACGCTTCTGAAAATCAACGCTTTGGTCCCGTAACCAGCTTGGCCACCCTCAGCTTGGCACTACGCGACCTGGGATTTGCCATCACCTCGGTTTCGCCCGCCATCACCGGCTTGCGCGTTACCCGCTCCCAAAGTTCTAGTACCGAGAAAGCTTGTTTCACCAACCGATCCTCCAGCGAATGAAAACTGATCATTGCCGCCACACCACCAGGCACCATCCACCCAGGCAATTGACGCAACATGTCTTCCAGCACACCCAGTTCGTCATTCACCAAAATCCTCAGGCCTTGGAAGGTCCGTGTGGCAGGGTCAATCTTTCCAATGACACCCCTCGGCGGCAGGCAAGACCGCACCAAATTCGCCAACCGCGTGGTCGTCCAAGGCAATTGCTCCCGCCGGCCTTCTACTATTTTCCGAACAATCTTTCTCGCCTGCTTCTCCTCGCCAAAGCGCAATAGGGCGCGAGTCAGATCGTTCTCATCCAACCGTTCCAGCAATTTCCAAGCCGGCTCTCCCCGGCTTGGATCCAATCGCATATCCAAAGGCCCCTCGTGGCGAAATGCCAATCCTCGGCTCGGATCGTCCAATTGCTCGGAACAAATACCCAAATCCGCCAAAATCCCATGGGCTTTCACCCCCAGCCGCCTCAAGATCTCACCCGCCTGGTCAAATCGGGCGTGATAACACTCAACCGGCAATCCGACCAAACGCGCCCGGGCCTTCTCCACCTGATTGGGATCACAATCAAAGGCATACACCTTGCCCTCTGGCCCCACCCGTTCGGCTAGCAAACGGCTATGGCCCCCACCACCTAAGGTTAGGTCCACCAAAATCTGACCCGGTTGCGGGTTCAGCCCTTCCAACACCTCTGCAGGCAACACCGGCACATGCTGCCGGTCGCCCGCAAACCCTGAACTGGAAGAATCTTCCGAAAAATCTTCCACTTCGCCTTCGCTGTCTTGTTCCGCCTTGTTTGGTGACATACCCACTCCCAATGGACCAACTCGCTTCATCCGTGAATTGGCATGAACAAGGCCGGGGATGGTACCCAGCCTCCAGTAAAAGAAAAAGGCAGAGCCTGAGTTGAAAGTTTAGGCAGTTTTGGCGAAATAAAAAAAGACAGCCCCCCGGGGCTCGGCCCGCCGGAGGGCTGTCGGAAGCGCATGGGAAAAAGGGCGATGGCTGGGAGGCCCGTCCTTTTCCCAACAGATTGAAAGGTCTGCTTACCTTCCAACCTCACGCGCAAGTCTGAGGGGAATCTCCCCTTCTAACTAAAGCCCCTTCAACTCAAATGCCCCTTGGGCCAAAGAATCAAATTGGGGCTCATGCTCGTTGCGGTATTTGTCCCAGTGGGTCGCATCCCACAACTCCAGGTGGTCCCTCACACCCAGTAACACCACTTCACCCGTCAAGCAGGCAAGCTGAGCCAAGCGCTCCGGCACCAACACTCTGCCCGCCTTATCTACCTCAACCAGCTCAGTCTGCCCAAAATAAAGGCGGCGAAAAATTCTCGCTTCAGCATCCGTCGCCGGCCGCTCATCCAAACGAGATGCCAAACGCTCCAGCTCCCGCTCCGTATGCACCCAAAGGCATTTGTCAGGCCCAGGTGCCACATAAAGAACCGCTGGATCCCCAAGCACCTCACGCAGCTTCTTAGGAAGCGTTAGCCGCTTTTTCTCGTCCAGCGTACGGCGGTGGGTTCCTGTCAAAAGCACCGGAAAAACCTCGTTAGGCCCCTCCGGACCATCCAAAAGGCCGCTCCTTGGCCCCACTTTTACCCATTTGGCCCCACTATCCCCCACAAGGATATCAAGTTAGCCCACCCATTGGCAACCTTCCCCCGGCCTCTCCCACAAACAAATAAACCCCGGCCGCCTATTGGGACGACCGGGGCTCCCCCCGAAAGCTTGATTGCTTAAGACTTTACAACCCGTAGCGGATGGCGTTGGCCTTATCCAATCCGTTGCGAACCGCCTCTTCCTCCGTCTGGCCAAA
>Ga0255124_1000183_pt1 | contig 23322 bp, 35 predicted proteins | sample Law_Cont_RepB_8d_FD_188564 | JGI IMG/M metagenome (GOLD analysis project Ga0255124, IMG submission 188564) | Freshwater microbial communities from St. Lawrence River, New York, United States - Law_Cont_RepB_8d | ecosystem: Environmental > Aquatic > Freshwater > River | place: USA: New York... | reverse complement strand
CATGCCTTGGTTCCAAGAGATCACACAGATAGTTCGAATCCTACACCCTCTATCGGCATGGATTGGGGCTATCGGCATGGATTAGGGCGGTACCGGCATATTCAAAACCCGAACATTTTAACGACTCGTGCGACTCGAAAAACGACTCGATTTGGGCAGCGCGACGGGAAATGCGACGCGCGCAGTTACACCTCTTGGTTCCGAAATTGTATCCCGAAGAAATGCGGCTTTCCCGTGTTGCCGAACGAACAAGCATAACGTAGAGTGGTAGTACATTGTACTAACCACGGAGAAGTCGACATGCAGAAGACTCTGACCAAACACGGAAACAGTTACGCCCTAGTCATCGATAAGCCCATTATGGACTTGTTGCGAATTACGCCCGAAACCCCTTTCGAAATCATGAGCGATGGACAGTGCCTCGTCCTGACGCCCGTTCGTGATCCAAAGGAAGAAAAGAAGTTTCAGAAAGCCCTGGAAACACTCCACGGCCGATTTGGGCGTGCGATGAAGAAACTCGCCGAGTGAGGGACTCATGTTGCAACCATGGTTCCTAGACATCGATCATACGATGCGACTTCATCGCAGCTTGATCGAAACCTACGGTGGAAGTGAAGGTATTCGAGAAGTGGGGCTCCTACACTCCGCGCTTGCAATGCCTCAATCCTCTTTTGGTGGCGAATTTCTGCACCGAGATCTATTTGAGATGGCGGCTGCCTATCTCTACCACATTGTTCAAAACCATCCGTTCATCGATGGAAACTAACGCACCGGCGCGGCTGCTGCAATCATTTTTCTTTCCATGAATGATATGGAGCTCATCGTTGAGGAAGAAACCCTTGTCGATTTGGTTTTACAGGTTGCCTGCGGCGCGGTCGGCAAACAGGAAGTCGCATCGTTTATGAGAACTCACGTACAGCCAGGTCGCTCTGCCGAGGATTCTTGATTGCTCGAACGAGTTTCACGAGAAGCTCAAGGCCAAAGGGATGGCCACGACAACGATCCACAAGCGGATCCAATTCGCGAGGCAGTTCATGCACGATGCAGTCGACTGGAAGATCATCGACGAAAACCCGTTCTGCAAAGTAAAGACGCAGAAGAGTTCGGTGAAGGTCAACGAGTTTGTGCCACGCGAAGTGGTCGACAAGCTGATGAAGAAGGCAAACCCGGTCTGGCAAGTGATCTTGGGGCTGAGTCGCTACGGTGGGCTGCGGACACCCTCGGAAACGTTGTCGCTGAGATGGGAGGACATCGATTGGGAGATGAACCGGATGAGTATCCCGGAGCCAAAGGTCGAGCACCACGAAGGCCGTGGCATTCGGAGTTGTCCGATTTTTGCTGAGCTGCGACCGATCTTGGACGAAGCCTTCGAGATCTTTGGAGACAAGAGCGACTATGTGGTCGTAGCTCCCCAGTACCGCGCCGCAGCCAACACGGCGATGGGTTGGAAGAACGCCAACCTACGAAGTGAGATGACACGTTTGTTGCGCCGCGCCGGCGTCTCAGGTTGGCCACGATTGTTCCACTCGATGCGGGCCAGCAGACAAACGGAACTGCAACGCGAGTTCCCGCTGCATGTGGTATGCTCTTGGCTGGGCAACTCGCCTCGCATCGCCCAGCAGAGTTACTTGCTGGTGACCGAGGATGATTTTGCCAAGGCGGCTGGGGCGAAGAAGGTGTTGGTGGAGGGGTGAGAGAATCGGTGTTGTGGGGAGGGTGCCAGGAAACGGTCATCCTTACCCGATTTCTGCCTTCCGCTTTCCAGGTCAATCAGGCGAATCTGCGAATGTCATGTTGGCGCGACATTGTGTCTGGTGTAGATTACACTTAACTGCGTTCAAATCCGTTGCTCGAAAGGTAATTCACATGAGTTTTCACGAGAAAAGCGCGTGGGCATGTCTGGTTGGGATTGGTGTTGTTTACGTTCCTTACTTCACTTTCGTGCTTCGCTTTCCAATTGCCGCCCTAGGACTCTTTGGGCTTTCTGCGATTGCGTTGGTAGCAATCCTTGTTGTGTTTCACACCGTGAACGCGATCGCAACAAAGTCGATTCGTTCCCACGGCGAGGCTCCGCCTGTTGATGAGCTTGACCAACGTATTGAACTCAAGGCGGCGAAGTGGGCCGGATTCGTTCTTTCGATCGCCGTGCTCTCATGGATTATCATCGCCATGTATTCAGCACCGGTGATCGGCGCCAGTGCTGCGGAACAGGGAAAGTTGGCCGGAAATGAAATTTCCGGCTTGGATTTCGCCATACCTGTGTTTTCTGCGATGGTCGCTGTCCACTGGTTGTTCGCTGGATTCGTCATTGCAAACATGGCCTACTATGGAGGCATAGTCTTGGGATATCGGAGAATCGCCGGTGCCTAAGATTCAGATTTCGAATCGCATTCGCGAGTTACGATTCACGGCCGGCGAGTTGACACAGCAAACGCTAGCCGATCGAGTTGGAATTACGCGGCAAACCGTCGTCGCATTGGAACAGGGTAAATACTACCCGTCGCTTGAGTTAGCGTTCCGGATCGCAGAGACGTTTGGCGTCGGTGTTGAGGAAGTTTTCCAACTGCAGAGCAATTCGAGTCAGTCGAAACGCTCGACAAAGGCTTCGTGACTGCCCTCACCACGTTGCTGTCAGAACGCTCAGCATGTGCGGCAGCGCAAAGCGCCGTCCGTTGCATGCTGTTCTTAGGCTCGCCACTCCCATACCTCACCCGCGTCGGCATCTTCCGCGACGCCAATGATCGAAAAGCCAAGACCCTTGAGAATCCTTGTGGATGGATTCTCCTCCTTCAGAGTGAATGCCTTCAGTCCAACGCGCGGGTCTGCGGCGCGAGCAAGTTCCATAAGCGACCTCGCCGTTCGTGTCGCGTACCCCTGACCCTGTTCGTGCTCAAGGGTGAAATAAGCAATCTCCACAAAGCCCTCCTTGGGCGCGCCAACGAATGCTCCGCCCCCAACTCCTCGCCCGTTCACTACGGCAACGTAGCCGATCCACGGCGGCACAAAACCGATACGTCGATAGAGATCGGCAGTGGCGAGACAATTCGCAGCGAGTGCCTCCGGCATCTCCGAAACAGGCTGGACGGGGACACCGTCCTGATCACAAGGAATGAGGGCAAGTTTCATAGTGCCTAACTTGTTCCTATCACGGATTAGTTTAACCCCTGTAGACCACACAAAGGCAGCTTATCACGCAAGGTAGCCTCGGTCCAACGTCCAATGATATCCCAACTCGCGAGCCCATCAATCAAAGGATTGAGCGGTAGTCACCATCCCTGTGTTTCACGAAATCACACAGATAGTTCGAATCCTACCCCCTCCACCACAAAACAGCATGTTTTCCCTGGAAAACCGAGGGTTCGGAGGCGACTCTGGCGACTCACAGGACGACTCACCAGGTTCCAAGGCAGCGCACGAGATGACGCAGCACCTGCAGGCATGGACATGCATGGATAGGCAGGAAGGCTAAAGGAACTGGCCAAAAAATGCTAAAAACCCTGGGGAAACCAGGGTTTTTGAGCGGAGAGGACAGGACTCGAACTTTTCGATGTTTTCCCAGTGTTTTTGGAGAGCTCGAAGGCATTCATCGATTACACAAAAACTAGGCAGTTTGTCCATTCGGAAGATTCGCGTATACTGAGGGACGGTCAAATGGAGGAGATTAGGGTGGAACAGTCCGAAATCGAAATTGAATACGAACGTCGCTGGAAAGCGATGTCCCCCGCAGAGAAGGTAGCTCGAAGCTCTGCGATGTTGGCTTGGACTCGCCAACAGATGGCCATACGGATTCGAAACTCTCAGCCAAGTCTCTCGGACGAAGAGGTGAGGTTGCACGTAGCTTTGCAGCTTTACGAGCGCGATCCCGAAGTGGTCAGACTGATCCAGGAACAGCTTGCCCATGTTTCCGGTTGAGGCATTCGAAAACACGATCGGTAAGTTTGTGGCAATCGCCGAGGCGATCGGTCTTCCTTTCCACATTACCGGCGGCTCAATCAGTTCAGCCTATGGCGAGCCTCGCTTGACGCAAGACATCGATATCGTTGTTTCTCCAGATGTGGCAAGGATTCGCACTGATGACCTGATTGACCAATTGGCCCGCTCTGACTTCCTATTCACTGAGCGGGTTCTACGTCAGGCGGTTCAGACCGGCAATCTATTCCAGCTATTGGACAAGACGGAAAGTTTGAAACTGGACATCTACCCCAGGGAATTGATACCCGGTGAGTTGCAACGGTCTCAGACCATGGAATTGTTTCCTGGGGTTTTCCTGCCGGTCGTATCGCGCACCGATGCAGCAATCTCGAAACTCATCTGGATCGACAAAGGAAGCCAACGTAGCCGACGCGACTTTCGCAGCATCTTTCGGAGTGGCTCGGAAACCCAGCAAGCAGACATTCGAGCCCAAGCCGAGAAGATTCGGTTGAGGGAATTGCTCGAAGAGGTACTGAACGAATCCGACGAAATCCGTTGACTCGATACGCCAGTTTGTTCATCCAGCCTGCATTTCCTTCGACGGAACTTTATGGCTGAATGACGTCGATTGGGAAATGAATCGAAGGAGTATCCCAGAGCCGAAGGTCGAGCATCACGAAGGTCGCGGTATTCGTAGCTGCCCGATCTTTCCGGAGCTGCGAGCGATCCTTGACGAAGCCTTCGAGATCTTTGGCGACAAGAGCGACTATGTGGTCGCGGCTCCCCAGTACCGTGCCGCTGCCAACACGGCGATGGGCTGGAAGAACGCCAACCTACTAACTGAATGGAGAATGAAGAATTGAAATCCATGCGGGTTGGCGTGTTCTTAAAAATTCTCCCTTCTCAATTCCTAGGTCACCGAGGATGATTTTGCCAGGGCGGCAGGGGCGAAGAAGTTGTTGGTGGAGGGGTGAGTCTCTAGGTGTTGTGGGGAGGGTGCCCGGAAATGGGCAGACTTACCCGATTTACGTGCTTTTTTGGTCTCGTGCGACTCGAAAGACGACTCGATTTGGGCAGCGCGACGCGAAATGCAACGCCGCATTCCGCCATGCACCGAGCCAGCATGGGCGCTACAGACGGCCAAAGGAACTTCGCCAGATATGCGAAAAACCCCGGGAAAACTAGGGTTAGTGAGCTGAAAGGACAGGAACCGAACTTTTGGGTGTTTCCCCAGTGTTTTTGAAGAGTTCGAAAGGTGCTTAAAAATGGATTGCTGCAAGTGATGGGGGTTCCTATACCAAACACAATTTCGGGTCGAACTTGACCGTCGTATGGCTGAATGAGACTATTCTGGTAACCAAAGATGGACGTTCGAAAGCAAAAGCTCAAGCGGGACATCGGCCTAGATTCGTCAAGCCAATTTTGCTAGCCTTCGAATAACGCGATTTGTAGGGAGGTTGCTTATGTCTCATGAAGTGAATTTGATGGTCAGCACGGAGGGTTTAGAAGCCCTTGCCGATATGGCACTAGCCACTAAAGAACAAGCTAGGCTTGAGCAGCTGTTGGCAAAAAACGCTAAGGGATCGCTGTCCGAAGAATGCTTGGAGGAATTGGATATACTTCTCAAGAAAATTGATGAGTTGAATCTTGTTAAAGCGCGTGCGGCTGTTGCTCTGGGTAAATTGATGAGCGAGGGCTAGTCGTGAGCGACTACATTCCGATTGCATTGCGCAAAAGGGTGCATTCGCACTTTTGGGAATGCTGCGGTTATTGCAAAACTCAAGAATACCTGACTGTCGTTACGTTTGAAGTGGAACATATCGTTCCGCGTTCACTGGGGGGAGCAACCGAGTTTGATAACCTATGTCTAGCATGTCCCAGTTGTAACCGATTCAAATCTAATAGGGTGCAGGGCGTGTCTGAAGATGGCCAGGAGTGCAGGCTATTTCATCCACACAAAGATCTTTGGCTTGAGCACTTCGATTGGTCTGTCAACGGCACTCTCATCGTCGGACTTACAGACATTGGACACACAACTATCCAATTGCTCCGGATGAATCGGCCAGCACTCATAGAGGTTAGGTCCTTGTGGGTTTTACTTGGAAAGCATCCACCTAACTGAATGACTATCTTACTTCCCTGAACTGAGACCCATCCTCGATGAAGCCTTCGAGATCTTAGGAGAATGTTGCGGATCTCTCCGAGGTCCGCAGCCGTGGATTTCGGAGAAATCCACGGCTATCTGCAGCCAACACGGCAACCGTCGAAGCTTTATATCCATTCGCAGTACAACTTGTTTTTACACATACCGGCCGAAACCCTGTAGGTTGCACCAAGTCAGCCAATCAATCGAGATAGACGGACGCTAAGACTATTGATATCGGATACTCACAGACGGAGCAGTTTTCAGATCGGGCACTAAAGAAGCCGACACGATTCGGCGACGTATCGAGAGCATTTTGAGCCCGACGATTCTCGGGAGCCCCATGCCTCAAGACGATGCTACTTGGCTCAACAAGTCACCCGCACTGCGAGAGAAGCTGGTCGCAGTCGGATTGATCGAACCAGAGCCGATCCCGGAGAAACTTGTAATCCCTACGCTCGAAGCGTTTCTCGATGGTTACATCGAGCGTCAGGGGAAAAGTCGCAAACCGGCCACGGTTGCGGTTTGGAAGCAGGTGGTAGCGAACCTTAAATAGTTCATGCCCGAGGGGATTCGGATCAATCAAATCACCGCAGGCCATGCAAAAGAGTTTCACGAGAAGCTCAAAGCCAGAGGGATGGCCACGACCACGATCCACAAACGGATCCAGTTCGCTCGGCAATTCATGCACGATGCGGTCGACTGGAAGATCATCGACGAAAACCCGTTCTGCAAAGTAAAGACGCAGAAGAGTTCGGTGAAGGTCAACGAGTTCGTACCCCGCGAAGTGTTCGACAAGCTGATGAAAAAAGCCAACCCCGTTTGGCAAGTGATCTTGGGACTGAGTCGCTACGGTGGGCTTCGCACACCTTCGGAAACGCTATCGCTTCGCTGGGACGACATCGATTGGGAGCTGAACCGGATGAGTATCCCCGAGCCAAAGGTCGAGCACCACGAAGGCCGTGGGATTCGTAGTTGCCCGATCTTTCCCGAGCTGCGACCGATCCTCGACGAAGCGTTCGAGATCTTCGGGGACAAGAGCGAATATGTGGTAGCCGCTCCCCAGTACCGAGCCGCAGCCAACACAGCGATGGGCTGGAAGAACGCCAACCTACGCAGCGAGATGACGCGACTCCTTCGCCGCGCCGGCGTCTCGGGTTGGCCACGATTGTTCCATTCGATGCGGGCTAGCAGACAAACGGAACTGCAGCGCGAGTTCCCGCTACACGTCGTCTGCTCCTGGCTTGGCAATTCACCAAGGATCGCCCAGCAGAGTTACCTGCTGGTGACCGAGGAAGATTTTGCGAAGGCGGCAGGTGTGGCGAAGGTGATGGTGGAGGGGTGAGTGTTAGTTGGTGTGGGGAGCGTAACCGGAAACGGGCATCCTTACCCGATTTCCCTGGCTTATTCCGCCCGCTTGGGGTAAACGTCGCACCGGTATTGCAGGGAGGACTGTAAGCGTCTAATAGCGTCATCGGAAAAAGGTACCCCTTCGCCAATCGAGACATATGTGTGAGCCAATTTTGAAAGTTGAATCGCCGAGGCATCCGTTAGGTTTTGACAATTCTGCAGGCAAATGTGACACAGGTGCAGTTCGCAGAGTTTCGCGAGTCTACTATCAGATATTGAGGCATCATTTACGGTCAACCAGAACTCACGATCCTCACCAGGACCTATAAATGTGAAGCCCGTTGGTAAGTTCAGGAGTGATGGTAACAATTGATCAATAGTTTGATCTGTCGCGTTAGAAAGATAGAGGAAATATTCACCGTCAACCATACCAAAGGACAGGCCTCCACCATTGGATTCGACCAGATAGCGAGCGGAATTGAATTGCGACTCGCGGTAGTAGTAAATCAACCAAGGAGAAGTCAGTGCTCCGACCACAAACACGATCACGAGAAGCGTAATGACAACTACTTTGACTCGCAAACTCATTTGGCGCTTTGTAAGGGAACGCCCGCGATGACCGAGGGCGAGGAAGGGAAATTGGATGAAGTCGATCGCAATGGTACGCCCGTCATGGGCATTGGTTTGTGGGGTTTAAGTCCCCTGTGCGAGATAGGTATCTCTAGGAGATCAGTATACCAAATGACCAGGATTAGTTAGCTTCGTAAGGTTTCTTGAGTCTGAAAACCCTCTGGGCAGAAACGGCTCAAAGTCCCTTTATTCTCGCGACACAGTGCGGCTTTCGACCGTAATTCGAAATGAAAATCGAAAGAACGACAAAAACCGGAAGAGACCAAAAGGAGCCATTGCGAACTCCACGAAAGAACCCGGATAGCTTCCTTCGTGGAACGTTGACGATTCCATGGGACGCACTTGGCTCGTAAGTATTGGTTTTATTTTACATTACTGTCCCGATATCCAGCGCATTTGGCGAACGACCGCGGTAACGAGGCCGCCGCCAAAAACCTATAATTTCAAAGCCCGCGTCATTGGCGGCTTCCGTTCACAGCATTGTTATCGCGAGTTGATCAGGTGTCGATCTCTCCAGTGACGATTCCGCCGAAACACTCAACCAACGCACGCATGCAGCCCGTGCCGCCGTAAGGAAACGCGAGAGCCTCGAATTGCAGTGCCCCAGCGTTCTCTGATACGCGAGTCACCCGCAACAAATTGTATTCTCCATTGTGAAACGCCTCAATCATTGATCCAAAATCCCACGGCGTCTCTAGCGTCGGATCGGTGAATCGCTTCTCCACAGGCGTTGCCTGCCAACGTCGAGTCCAGTCGGCCAGTTCCTCAGGAGTTGGGTTCCAAAAGTGTGATAGAGCATCGTCGTCGAAATACGATCGCCACGATTCGTCATCAGCGTCGATTGCGCCATCGTTCTTTGCATCCCGGAGTGCGTGAAACACCCGCTGCAGCATCCCGAAGCGACTTGGGTCAGCGAGTGTAAAGTTGACGCTTGATTCGACCATCAGATATGTCGTCAGGAGTTGAAAGCGATAACGTTTGCGATCACCCAGCCCGAGAAAGTTGACTCAACGCAAGTCAAAACGGGCAGCCTAACACTTGCTTGCAATTTTTTGGTACGCCCGTCATGGGCATTGGTTTGTGGGGTTTAAGTCCCCTATGCGAGATAGGTATCTCTAGGGTCAGTATACCAAATGACCACCTCAAAGATACTGGCACATGGTGGTGGCAGCTGCAGAAGGGCGAACGAACTTGCTCATCTTCGTGGAACCGCCTAGTGCGGACCCGCATGCTAGGTGGTGTGGGGAGGGTGCCCGGCAACGGGCATCCTTACCCGATTTCGGCCTACATTCTAACGGCACCATCGACGACCGACCAGGGAATTTGCTCAGTATCACCCTTATCTTCGTTTTGAGCAACAAAAGCGTACAATACCGAACTCAGTGGAGTAGGTTTCCCATCCGTAGCGTTCAACATCACGTCAAATAAAACGGGCGATTTGATGCCATTGTACGAATTCGGCAATTTGCGACGACGCGACGGTCGATATGCGTCGTCTCGCAAAATCAGGTGTATTTCTTCTTCGTTTTTCGAAGTTGGTCCATTTCTGTAGATGCCGGAAAGACGCAATGCTAGTTCAGCCAATGCGTCGTGATTAGCCGATTTTTCAAACGTGCCCAATACCAGACCAACGCCATTTCCTGTAATTACGCCATGTGCTATCAGCGGCATAAAGAGTTCCGGATTTTTTCGCTCTTTGCATCTGCACTGCTGCACGTGCTTCAGAGTGAGTGCGTTAACCAGGTTCTTAACCCCAGCCAAGGTCCAAACAATGGAAACGATTTTGACCATCGAAACAGGAATCATCACGAATGTTGCAAGGTAACCGAACCACGGCGGAAGTTCAAATTTGCGATAGATTACTTCTGCAGACGGGGATCGTAAAAACGCCAGCACTTTCGAGGCAAGTAAGGATTCGTTGACGTTGATCTTTCCGCTTGAACTCATGTGTTGCCTTCGCTTATCAATACTGCATTCTAATTGCCGAACTTGTTTTTATGTGGATCCGCCTAAACCCTGTAGGCTGCACCAACGCAGCCTATCACGCAAGTTAGCCTCGTCCCGAAGTCGAATGATATCAGTCACTTGCGAACCGATCAAGGATTTTATGGAGTGATAGGCTGTTTCGGCCTAATCCCCCTCAAAACCCTTAGCCAGCCTGTCTGCAGGACTGCGAACACCCTTACCTCCACGATTCAAAACGTGCGTGTAAATCATGGTCGTACGAACGTCGCTGTGCCCCAAAAGTTCCTGAACGGTTCGAATGTCATAGCCATTCGCTAGCAAATGAGTGGCAAACGAATGCCTGAATGGTTGGCAGGTTACTCTTTTGGTCAGTCCTGTCTCCCTCGCTGCCAAAGCCACGGCTCGTTGCACCAACGATTCGTCCATGTGATGGCGACCTTCTTCATTTGTCCTCGGGTTACGCCAACGATTTTCTTGAGGGAATACATACTGCCACCGCCACTCGCGGTTGGCGTTCGGGTACTTGCGGGCCAAAGCGTCTGGCAAATCGACTCGACCATAGCCTTCTTCCAGGTCTTTACGGTGAATTGATTCAACAACCTCTAAGTGCCTCTGCAATGTTTCTAAAGTAGATCGCGGCAGCATAGTGATACGGTCTTTGTCACCCTTGCCTTGGCGAACGGTAATCTCAAATCGTTGAAGATCCAGGTCTTTTACCCGCAGTCGAAGCGATTCAAGTAATCTAAGGCCAGCTCCGTAAAGCAGCATTGCAATCAGCCATTTATCCCCCTTCAGATGCGCCATGATTCGAGCAACTTCGTCGACTGTCAGAACAACAGGTAGTCGTTTCGAGCGTCTGGCTCGAACAACCCCATCGATACGATCGAGGGGTTGCTTGAGCACATGCTCATAAAGAAACAGGATCGCTGACAATGCTTGGTTTTGAGTGGAGGCCGACACAGTTTCTTTGACAGCTAAATAGGTCAAAAAGTGATTCACATCGCTTTCTTTCAGAAGCCGAGGATGCTTGAATTGGTGGTATAAAAGGTATCGGCGTATCCAGTGAACATACGCTTCTTGAGTCCGAGGACTGTAGTGGCGAACTCGAAAAGTTTCGATTAGCGACGTGTAAAGCAACGGGGTGGCTTGGTCCACAAATAGGCCCAACGGCCTTCGGTTTTGGTCTGAAATCACCATGGCTGAAAGCTCCTTCATGAATCCGTACCTTGAATTGATTCCCACAAACCCTGACGGAGTCAATGAAGAATCTGATCACGGAACTTGCGCAATGAAGTTCATTCGCCCAACAACCGCCACCCACTAGTTCGAATACTCCTGCCTCCACCATCGTGGATCGGGGCCAGAGAGGCACATGCAAAACCCCAGTGTTTTGACGACTCGCGCGACTCGAAAAACGACTCGATTTGGGGTGCGCGACGCGAAATGCAACGCCGCAGGCGCCATGCACCGAGTTGCATGGGCGCTACAGACGGCTAAAGGAACTGGCCAAAAATGCGAAAAACCCTGGGAAAACCAGGGTTTTTGAGCGGAGAGGACAGGAACCGAACTTTTTGATGTTTTCCCTGTGGTTTATAAGAGTTCGAAACGCACCTGAAAATGGATTGCTGAAGGTGGTCAGGTTGTCAGTAGGAGCGCGAAATCCAGGTCGGGGAACGATCAAGAAATGATTGGGCGATTTTTTCAAGAGCCCGGGCACGTGAAATGGCTTGATCAACACCGACCGCGGCGAAATCGTTAGCCAGAGCACCGATGATATACCAACCATGGAATTGCCCGGTAGACATCGTAATAGTAGAATGCGTTCGGAGGCGAACATATGTCACTTGAAACATTAATCGGTGGACTTTCTCGCGATGAGCAGATTGTCGCTATGGAACTACTTTGGAAACGTCTAACGACTGAAAATCCCTCTGCCGCGCCCCCGGAATGGCATCGAAGTGTTGTTGCCGAACGCGTGGCCGCCATAGAGCGAGGAGATGATACTCTTTCCGACTGGGCGGACGCCAAAAAGCGGCTTGCGGATCGTCTCCGATGAGAATCAAAATCTCCGGTGGCGCAGAACGCGACATGGAGGATGGTTGCGATTTTTACTGCGAGATCGATCCAAATCTAGCAACTTACTTCCACGACAGCATTTCCGCAGATATCGACTCATTGCTGCTGTACGCAGGAGTCCACGCCAAGTCGGACGGATGGTACTATACTTTCGCGTCACGGTTCCCGTTCGTTATTTGGTATGGGATCATAGACGATATTGTGGTCGTCTATGCTGTGCTAGACGGCAGACGCGATCCAGAACGCAACGCGCAGGCGCTGCGTCAACGGCGGCTCAAGGTCGAATGATTTTATGACTAAAGTTTGCAGGCAAAGAATCTGGCGAAAAAAGCCAACCCCGTTTGGCAAGTGATCTTGGGCCTGAGTCGCTACGGTGGGCTGCGGACACCTTCGGAAACGCTATCGCTTCGCTGGGACGACATCGACTGGGAGATGAACCGAATGAGTATCCCGAAGCCGAAGTTCGAGCACCAAGAAGGCCGTGGCATTCGGAGTTGCCCGATCTTTCCCGAGCTGCGACCGATCCTCTACGAAACGTTCGAGATCTTTGGCCACAAGAGCGAATACGTGGTCGCCGCTCCGCAGTATCGCGCCGCACCCAACACGGCGATGGGCTGGAAGAACGCCAACTTACGCAGTGAGATGACGCGACTGCTGCGCCGCGCCGGTGTCTCGGGTTGGCCACGATTGTTCCACTCTGTAAAGCTTCAATAGGGGCGTGCCAGCAGGCAAATCGAACTCCAGCGCGAGTTCCCGTTGCATGTGGTGTGCTCTTGGCTTGGCAACTCACCACGCATCGCCCAGCAGAGTTACTTGCTGGTTTCTGAGGATGATTTTGCTAGGGCGGCAGGGGCGAAGAAGGTGATGGTTGAGGGGTGAGAGAATTGCCGGTGTGGGGCGCCCGGCGACGGGCATGCCTTACCCGAGGTTCGTCCGTTTAAGTATTGGTTCTGTCAAAACCTTTGTACGAACCGAGTTAGCAATAAAGCATTCGGCGTGGGCATCGTGGTGCATCTCGACGATTACGGAATCGGCAGGAGTTTCTCCATCCCAATGAATTTCAGGTCGTAATCGAACAAGGGATATCACAAGTTTGTTGTGCTCATTGTGGCCCATTTCGCCAACTGCAACGTCACGGTAGAAATTTACGCGAAGGCCTCGTTTAGCTGCAATGGAAAGAAACCAAAGCATATGGCAACTGGAAAGTGATGCTACGAATGCCTCCTCTGGATCTACAGCCGATTCAATCGAGAAGGGCAACGGCACCTCCATCGAAGCTCCAAGAATGCGCACGCGAGTACTTTCCGTCAATAAACTGCGCGGCCCCGCGTTCCCACACGATTGTTGATTGGATTTCCGTCATCGAGTTGTTACTAGATTGAAGGATGAACGACCGAAATCATGGGGTTGCGGCAAGGAAACTCGCCATCAGAAAACGCGCGACCCGCAACGCCCGTGCATTTCATTGTTCGTCGCGTTTTGAGGTGCTGTAACGAAGGATCGCGTTCGAGATGTCAATTGGATCAAAGGCGTGGTGGTCAATTGATCCGTAAAAGCTAATGCATGCGATTACCGCATGCCGTTGCGCGGTGGTCAACAATTCGTGGAATTCGGGCGCAGTGAATGAATTGTAAATTAGTCGACCGACGAAGTCTTGTTGGAACTCGCCACGTAGCTCCGCAGTCATGAATGCGGGAGTATGGAAGTAAAGACCTCGTGCGTCAAGAAACGATGGTGCCGCATTGCAATGGTTCAAATGTTCCGCTGGAATCCGACGCCAATCAATTTTCTCGTCCTTCGCTCGGAGTGCTCGCAGTTCGTCAGGCCCGCGATAGTCGTCGATCCCATCGGACTCCCACAGTCCGATCCCGTCTTCCAACGTTACGCCAGCAAACGCAGCGGCAATCTGTTCAATCAGTTCGTCAGCGCGTTTGCACAAGACAAGCCTCGCTTGGGCATCTGCGATTGTCGAGCGATCGTAGCCGTTGCTACGCATTTCATCGATGTCTGCTTGCGTGATGCGTTCCATGGTTTAGCGACGAACTTGTTTTTAAACGGATCAGCCTAAACCCTGTAGACCGGACCAACGCAGCGTATCACGCAAGCTAGCCACGATCCGAAGTTGAATGATATAAGGCGCTTGTGAGCGGAGCAATAACTTGATGGGGTGCTAGGCTGTTTCGACCTAGCGATTGTGCATCGTGGGACCGAACGAGTGTTGTGGTGTGGGGAGGGTGCCCGGCAACGGGCATCCTTACCCGATTTCGGCGATCGTGCTTTCACTCTGGATCCTCGCACTGAGCCAGCAAGTCGGCCCTCAACCGTGTGGGCGACACAATGACCCAATGTCCACCGGGCACAGGAAAGACCGCTACTTGTCGGCCGTCCTTTGAGATCCCTGGGAGCCATTTATCCAACCAATCGTCAAGCGATATTGAAACGGCTTGTTCTTGACTGACGTTTGAGGCACATGCAGTCGCGAAACGCTCGTGCGGCCACACCGGTATCATCTCCGCGCCCGAGTCATCCGCCATTAAGCACCAGCCATTTGAGGATCGAAGGCTCCACACTTCTTCCCAGTCCACGACCCGGTTAAGAAAGACTGAATAGCGATCTGGAGCATTCATCCCCGTCAACGCAGCAAACTCTTTGTCGTGGATCTGCTTCATGATGTGTATGTAGCCGAACGACGGCGATCACCCAGTCGCCGCCAAAAAACTATGATTCAAATTCGCGGCCGACCGGCGACTTGCGTGCATCGCTTGGTTTGCTGCCGTGTTGAGATGTTTCGCTACAATCGACCAATTGATTGCTACCAAACAGTACAGCCTTGAGTATACAGATAGCCCCGAAGATAGGAAACAAGAGAACGGAGCCGGCCCACAGAGGAAGAACCCCGGAACGAAAGTCCACGATACGATTTATTCCTGGCTGTGAAGCTACAAATTCAACCTTCACCTGTTCTCCACGTTTGGGGGCTGGGCTTTCTGTCCACGACCGACCCCGCCGTTGTAGTCCCGCTGGATCAGTAAATTCGAATCGCACAGAAACGATTGGGGCCCCCTTGGTTTCGTCTCCGATCGTAAATCCGGTTCCCGTTACATCAAGGACAATTCCGTTGGCTTGGGTCAGTTGTTTCTGAAAGAAAAGTAGACTTGGCCAGTCGGCATGCCGCCCGAATACTTGCCAAGTAATTGCACCGATCAACAAAAGAAGCCAGCCCAGACGTGCATGCGGGACCGTGTAGCAACGGTGGAGTTTATTCAATTCTCGAGCTATCACAAAAGCGATATGATTGTCCTAGGCAGCGAACTTATTTTTATGCTGACCGACCGAACCCCTGTAGACCGGACCAACGCAGCGTATCACGCAAGCTAGCTTCGATCCGCAGTTGAATGATATCAGCCGTTTGTGAGCGGAGCAATAATTTGATGGGGTGCTAGGCTGTTTCGACCTAGCGATTGTGCATCGTGGGACCGAACGAGTGTTGCGGTGTTGGGAGGGGGCCCGGCAACGGTCAGGCTTGCCCGATTTATCTCCGCTTATGGTCTTAGAGTCGCGATCTAGCGACCACTCGTGGGTCGGAGATACCACGCGAACTAAATCCCCTAATGACAACCTTCACGACCAATTCGTCCTTGTCTTCTATCAAAGGAAGGGAACGATACACCGCAGAATCAGGATCAATTGCAAAGAAGGCATCTATCAACCCCCAACGTATCTGAGCGTCAGCGTGCTTTTTTGCACGCTCTACAGCACATCCGAATCCGTGAATGTAGTATTTCCCGCCGTTTACGAGTTGTCCGGGTCCAAGTACATCGTAACCGACCCAATCAGCCGTCGATTTAGGTCTTGGAATACCGGTGGCCTCAAGGCTTGTGACCGCCTGATGAACCGCGTCCTGATAGTCATGGATCAACCGTTTCAATCGAGCGTCAATCTCAAATTTTCCTGTCGAGAAAATTGGTTTTATGTTGGGTTATTGAGACTGAGTTGATTTATGCGATGGGGCGAAAAGGCTCGTGTTGTAGAAAATATTCGTCTTCATCTAGGAGTTTCGCTGCAAGTCCCAATCCACGGATATGAGACGCTAGGAATGCGTCAGCTCTTTTCCGGGTCAAGTATCTGTAGATCGCATAGATAATAAACGCCCCGACCGTCCAACCGACGAATGGTACCGTAGCAATCAGGATTATCGCAACGATTGCCAAAGGGACGATCCAAATCATCCGCATTACCTTCGACACAGTCGCATTGATCCAGCTTTTTCGCCATTCCTTGCGAAACGATTCGGCACATGGTTCGCAGAAAAGGCATGGAATGAACACTGTATGCCACGCTTCGTCGGTTGGAGCATAGCCGATCGTCACACCCTTTTCGGAGACGGCAACTTCGCTCCCGGTGAGAATACGTTGCTCCAAGAAAACGACACGTGTCGGAAGCAATTCAGACGCTGGATTTTGAGAACACATTTGGCACCCGCCGTCGAACGGCGAGGACCTATCATTGATCAAACGGGTAACCTGATCAGCGACGGAATCCATGGAAGTGGTTTCCCCTGCATTGCGTTTCAACTGCGATAGCGATGGTATAGAAGCCGTCTCATTACAGCTGGGGCAAGCAGTGGAGTTTCCGCACATCGCCGGAGTTACTTCCATTTTGTAACCACATTTACAAGTGATCGTATACATCTGCTAATACTTTGCGTGGTGGTGGGGGAATGTAGTTCTGTTCCTTGACCAATTGAGAATTGAGAATTGAGAATTGAGAATTGAAATCCATGCGGGGTGGCTTGTTCTTCATCATTCTAAATTATCCATTTTCCATTCTCAATTCCTAGGTTACCGAGGATGATTTTGCGAAGGCGTTTGGGGCGAAGAAGGTGATGGTCCCAGATGGGGTAAGGGAAAAAAGTGTCTCGATTTTGAGTAGCAGTGCATGGCATGATACACTTTCATGGCGTGTCAGGAAGTTCGACTGAGCTACCGAGCGAGGAGCCAACAACACATGCCAGGTCAGTTACAAATGTTCTTGTCATCGCTGATGATTTTTGGAATGATCCCACTGGATTGGCATTTACTTGCCCAAACCAACAAGGAGATCACCAACAGCATTGGGATGAAGCTGGTGCTGATCTCCAAAGGGACATTCATGATGGGCTCGCCCGAGAGCGAGCAAGGCCGTAATGAGATCGAAAACCAGCACGAAGTGACGATTAGCAAAGACTACTACCTTGGTGTGTATGAGGTAACGCAGGCTCAGTACGAAAAGGTGATGGGTAAGAATCCGAGTCACTTTCAAGGTGCCATAGTCGGTAATGAGAATGCAGATCTCCCTGTCGAGAAAGTTTCTTGGGACGATGCAGTCGAGTTTTGCAAAAAGCTATCGGACTTGCCGGAGGAGAAGAAGGCAGGCCGCGAATATCGCTTACAGACGGAGGCAGAATGGGAATACGCGTGTCGCGCTGGTAGCAAGACGGTGTTTTCATTTGATGATGAAGAGGGCTTGCTACCCGAGTACGGTTGGTTTGATCGCAACAGTTCTAACCGGACACATACGGTTGGCCTTTTGGAGCCAAACGCTTGGGGTCTATACGACATGCACGGGAACGTCTGGGAGTGGTGTAGCGACCGGTACGGTGAATATCCCAAGGGTGCGGTCGCCGATCCGACTGGCCCAAAAATGGGCTCGCTCCGCGTGATCCGTGGCGGCAGTTGGAACTTCGCGGCCGCGGAATGTCGGTCGGCGTCCCGGGACTGGAGTGGCCCGTCGGACCATGGCGATTACCTCGGCTTCCGCGTGGCCCTGAGTTCATCCGGAATCCCCACCAAATAGAATTTTCGAGAGTTCCAATACCATGTTAATCGAGTGATCGCGGAGGACTCTGGCAACCCATTGAACGACTCACTGGACGACTCACCAGGGGCCACGGCGGCGCACGAGACAATAATTTAAAAAGGTGGCAGCACCTGTACGGATGGACATCCATGGATAGGCTGGAAAGCCAAAGCAATTGGCCAAAAATGCGAAACACCCTGGAAAAACCTTTGGTGTTTGAGCGGAAAGGACAGGATTCGAACAACCCGGGAAATCCCTGGGGAAATCGAAGTTTAAAAACGAGGCGGCGCAAAATCCGACGCGCGCCGCAAAATATGTTGTGCGTTGGAAGCGCGCGCGACAGCGCATGAGCGAAAACAACGTTCGAACCAACGACCCGATTTAAAGGGTCACGACTCTTGGCCCGTTACAAATTTATAGGGTCACCTTTTATTGTTTACAGGGGCATTTATAGGGTCAAATCCAAAACCCCTGAGATAATATGAGGGTATGGTCTTGGTTTATGGGGTCAGCCTAACTTCTACACTGATCGTTTCCAAGTCGTAAGCTCTACTTCAGTGCATCCGGGCTACTTGGGGATTCCGGTGGAACTCAGGGCGAGGCGGAAGCCGTTGTTGATGTCCCGGAGGACCGCCGAACTCCAGTACCGACGTGCCGACCGACAATAGGCGGCACCGAGGCCCAAACCGCCGCCACGGATCACGCGGAACAAGCCCTCTTTCGGGTCACTAGGATCGATGAACGCACCCTTAGGATTTTCATAATACCAGTCGCTACACCATTCCCACACATTTCCGTGCATATCATACAAGCCCCATGCATTTGCTTTCTTCTCGCCGACTGGGTGAGTCTGATCACCGCTGTTACCAACATTCCATGCGTAATCATCTAACGACTTCGAACTCGCTCCAAAGCTATAGGCGGTCGTACTGCCAGCGCGACACGCGTACTCCCACTCTGCTTCGGTTGGCAAACGATAAACTCGACCTGCTTTCTTCTCCTCAGGTAAGTCCGATAGCCTCTTGCAAAATTCGACTGCGTCGTCCCATGAAACACTTTCTACAGGAAGATCCGCGTTCTGGTCAGCAACTTTAGCCCTTTGAAAGTAACTTGGATTTGTTCCTATCACCTTCTCATACTGTGCCTGGGTGACTTCAAAAACACCGAGGTAATAGTCTTCGCTGATAGTCACTTCGTGTTGGGTCTCGTCGTCGTCACGGCCTTGCTCGCTCGCAGGCGAGCCCATCATGAAGGTCCCTTTGGGGATCCGCACGAGCTTTATCCCGATGCTGTTGACGATCTCTTTGGGAGGCTGTGCTTCACAGAGATTGGCCCCACCACATATCAAAAGTGATAGAGCAATAAGCGATTTAAGAAGCGATGGGTACAAGATGGGTATGTTTGCCTTGAATTGGCTAATTGACTTCGGCTATTTGGAAATTTGTTCGGCCGAATAATTATTGAATTGTAGCACTTCTAAGATCGCATTCACCCTGCCACCAATTGATACGTCTCAGTTTTGTTCGTACCGATGAACTCGATCTTTCCGGCCAAGCGTAGGGTTTCTAGCTCGCGGTTCACGGTCTTGAGGCTGCACCCAAAGTGGGTTGCGAAGCAGGTGGAGCGAAGCTTCCCGCCGTCGCCCAGCAATTCCAAGATTCGCTGACGGCGACTCGCTGGCGTGTCTTCGATCTCTATCGGATCGGAGTCGGCTTTCCTGGCGTCCCGAATCGTGATCCACTCGGCGAATCGGTACCCCCTTCCACCACTGGAAACAACATCCTGCCTCCCGCAGACAATCCATAGCTGCGACTTGGGTAAGTCGACCACCGAGTCTCGAAACGCGCGAACCGAACAAATGATCGAGTTTCGCCCATGTACGATGCCAAGCCTGTTTACCAGCACCGGACCGCTCTTGGAACGTTGTCTTCAAGCACACTTTCGATTCCGGCCGAAAGTGGGCGAATCGCGTTCGTGATGGGCTTGGCAATTGATTGACGGTGTGAGGAAGGTGCCCGGCGACAGGCAAGGCAACCGGATTTATTCAGAGTCTTCTCCCCCGTTCGACTGAAGGGATTCAAGAAAAGTTATAAAGTCGGGAGCTGCATAGTGCAGATTGGCGAAGGGCGCTGGCTTCTCGCTTGCTTCATCATATTGTTTCAAGTCCGTCCATGACAAACCATATTGATGTTGCCAGTTTGGATCGTCCATGAAATCCGCGCCGCCATCGTGCTCATAAACATATACCCTTCCGTTGAGACCATCGGCAAGGAACAACACGATCTGATTACCCCAATCATCACTGCCGATGCAGAGAGCAACCGGCGCTAGCCCCAATTCGTTAAACTCACCTCCCGGGTTCATTTCGACATCATCGTCATCCCTGAACCCATAGAAGTGAGCGATATACGCTCCTGGAAGGGTCTTGCAATCGATTTTGGCATTAACGCGGAATTTCCCAAATCTCTTGAGAAACTGCGCATAACTACTCGGAAGAACGACTCCCAAAGATGTTTCAAGCTGTCGTAAATGAGAATCGGATGGGTCAACGCGTCTACTCAATGGAGTTGCGTTGAGACGCTTCATATGTGTTTCGATGCTCATAAGACCATCACTTTAGCATTACGACGGGGTTCAGCGGGCCAAAGCGATTGACTCAACGCAAGTCAGTTCGACATATCGAGGGTTCCGTGTGTAAGCCGTTGGGTACGCCCGACATGGTGATTGGTTTATAGGGTTCAAGTTCCTTTGCGAGATAGGATTCTCCACCAGACCAGTATAGCAAATGACAACTTCAAGGGGACAAGCAGCAGGTGAAGGCTACTGCGCCAGGGGGACCGCAGCTTCGCTTGGGTCTCCTTGCAACCCTCGGTTCAACACGGCACGCAAGCGGCTACGCGTGTACCTTTGCAGCAGAATTGGGTAGACGTTGACGACAATATTGCCGAAGCTCAAGTACACCGCCCAGCCATGCCACCCGATGCTCCACGCCCATGCTGCTGATGCGATTCCAAGAGCCAACAATACTAGGTGGCCACGCTCGCTTTGCTCGGTGCGCACGACGAAGTCAGCAGCGGAACGACGACCACGGATCACGCGGAAATCTGCATTTTTCCGCCGCTCCCATCGGTTTGCGAAATCCCCATCCGGAGCAAACCAGCGAAAAAACACAACACCCAGCGACACGTAGCACTTCCCCGTTTGCTCAAATCCATGAACTCGAAAGTATGCGCGTGGCAGGAGCCACCAGAGCGAGATGCAAGCGATGATTACGAATAGAAACGACGCAGGTGGCAAGAGATTGCCGGACTGATAGTGGAATGGTCTTAGAGGACCCCATACGTAAAGCCAGAACATCAGAAGAGGTCCGAGCCAGCCTCCAGCCATAATCGCGAAAGGGATGATATTGAGCCCATGTGTCGGTGGGGTATGACGCGGTGCGTTGCTGCGTGACATAAACAGGCTTCCTCAACCCAGTGCGTTCGGACTTACTTGCTTTTTATCTTGATCAGCTTAATCCATGCAGACCGAACCAGTTCAGCTTATCAATCCATGTTCCCGTGACCTTAGGTCGATTGTGTTGGCACGCTCAATACTTGAATGCCAGACTTGCGAAATCTAACGTATCCGAAGTCGATGGTCAGTAAACAGTATGTCGCAATCGCGATTGGGCTTGAACCATATCCAATCGTGTTACCTCGTTCTTGTGAGTCATCCCATTTCGTTTTGCAGCTCCAAACGAGTTTTGTCATTCATAGTGGAATGTGCTGATCTGCCTAGTTCGCGCCCAGGTCTTGGACGAATCGTGCACTAGGCACCACTTTGCTTCGATCGACTCCAAGTTGTTCGGCGACGATCCATTGGAGTGTATTCCAAACGTCGGTTGGATTTCGAGTCGAATAACGCGTGGCGAGAGTATTGTGGTTTATAGCGACCAAGCTCGTTACGAGGTCACGGATTGTAGAGCAAGATGACACGGGATAAATGGCGAACGGCTGAGTTACAAACCACAATATCGCGGAACTAATGAGCCCAAACACCACAGCGGCAAGGATTCCAGTCATCAAGCTCGGAATGGCGAATCCGATAAAGGATGCAGATACTACGATCGCGACAAGTATGCAATTGAGAAGGGCAAGCCATGATGGTCGTTGTAGACTTGGGAATTGCAAATCCATTTGGGAACTAAGAGCTTGCCAATACTTCCGGCGACCAATCAACGGTATTACTCGATCCAATTTCGTTTTCGGACGAATCGACGAATGAGACAATCCGAGTGATCGCAGTTGCCGCCGCAAGTCGTAAAATGCAGCAGCGGTCAAGCAAGTGTTCGATGTCAATACTGGGTCAGCAGTCTTTTGAAGAAGGAATTCGTAGACGTGTCCGACGGTTAGCATGGTGCTAGCGCGATCGTCTGGAATCGAAACGTCGAACGCTTCTTCGATTTCCAACACTAGTTCGACGGTATCAAGGCCCATAGCGATGCTCCTTTCGTCTCCCACTTGGCACAATAGCAGAATTATATCATGACTCGATTTGTTCCGCGTTTTGGATTTTTATGGATTCTACAGGATCAGCCCTGTTGTGCATTGTTCTGCATACTTGCGGATCTCGGGTTGTAAATCTTTTCGATGAAGAAAGCGTTGAAGCTTTGGTCGCGAGAATAATGGGTGAGAACCGATCTGGTGTCCAAGGCAATGAAGAAACGACTCTTGTACTACGGCGTGGTCGTGGTTCATGCCAAAATCGACCAATGGCTCAACCAATTGTCGTTGTTTGTCCGTGCGACGAAAGGTTAAGTATTCGATTCCGTCCATATCCCAAATCATGTAGCAGGAGGTTCCAAATTTGGTTTGACGCAGTGGATGGTTGAATCGATTTTCGCAATGTTTTGCGAACCCATTATGGTAGAGAGATGACATTGATTCATAAAAGGCAGACCATCCCGACGCAACCGAGTTGTCGAGCACGTCACGAATCATTCCAGAAACGCACCCATAGCAGTACCAGATTGCGGTTCCGGTTTGCTCAGTGCCGTACCTTTGAATGACGGAGTCAATTTCGAGATTGAACTGCGTCAGCAATTGCTGAGCATTGAGCTTTGATTCGTAATCAAAGTCCGTGTTACCATTCGAAATTGCGTGGAGGACGAAGTCATCAAACATAGGATTTACCGGAACAATTAGTGCATGGCCATTCATTCTTGTGCTGCGTATTGGGGGAGATTCAAAGCTACGCGGAATCCGTAGTCGCAGAGGAAGGCGGTGATAACAGATTTACGAAGTGATTGGTACATGAAAGTCAAACGTTGCTTGGATTCGATGATTCACATCGGCAATCTGAAACATGTTCGGCCGAGCGGTGCTCGAATTGTAGCAGGATGTTATTGTTGCTTGCTAGTTGAGGAC
>Ga0255124_1000182_pt1 | contig 23393 bp, 11 predicted proteins | sample Law_Cont_RepB_8d_FD_188564 | JGI IMG/M metagenome (GOLD analysis project Ga0255124, IMG submission 188564) | Freshwater microbial communities from St. Lawrence River, New York, United States - Law_Cont_RepB_8d | ecosystem: Environmental > Aquatic > Freshwater > River | place: USA: New York... | reverse complement strand
TCATCCTCATGGGGAAGGCGGTGGCAGTGATCGACATAGCCCCCCAGGCCAGCATCAAACTGGACCCGAATGGTCACCTTGCCGGGAAATTTCGGGGTTCCATCCCTGTTGGTGATCATGATCCCATTTTCATCGCAAAGCGCGGGCGGGATGTCGATAACATCCTGGAAGAAAGGCAACGGTTCCAAAATGCTAATTTCAGGGATGTTTGGGGCCACCGTTGACATCACCTGAAACCGTTCATGAAGGTGGAACGGGTGATTATCTGGAGACCAGTTGGAGAGCGTCCATTCTTCAACGGACCCCGCGCGGGGTTGCGACCAGGGCACATTCGGGAACACGCCAAAGTTGATAGAGGGAACAGCACCAAATATCTGCTCGCGGCTGTAATCCACTTCGGCGTTCTGAAGGTTGGGGACAGAGTAAACTGGTGACGGATTGTTCCTGGTGAGGCTCACCGGATAAGGAATGGTGGCGCCGAGGGAGGAAAGAGACGGATCGCTTACCAATAGCACCTGCTTCGGGTAGGAATTTAGGCCTTCAATATGGGGAAGACCATTCCAACTCTCAAATGTCCTCAGTCGAAGTACGCGGCCATCAGCGGGACCTGTCACGAGGATTGAAACCCGGCCACCCGTCGCCAGCAAACGGCCATCACTGTTCTGGAACCGGTTCTGGACTAACGGCGCCGCCAGCGCCTGGTCATCGACGGATACAACCACAAAATCGACGGGCAGGCTGCTTGGGGCATCAAACTGGTCAGCCTCGGAAGCAAGGACAGAATCCAACCCCAATGCATAGTAATACTCGTTTGAAATATTTCCAATATTCCAAATCTGATTTTCACCAGGCTTCAGGCCTACCCTCGCTTTGCTCTCGCCGTTCGCCGTGCTGGTGCAGGTGTCCTCGGTGCACAATTCAAGAGTGCCCGCATCGCTGCCGGTTTCCGCCAGATTCCCCTCGCTGTCAGGCATGGTCACATGGGTATTCAACCCAATCAGCCGTTGCTGCAGGGTGTCGAACTCCTTGTAGTTGCCATCGGCACGACCGACAACCAAAAGCCCCTCCAGTCCGCGGTAGGTCTGGGTCGAGCTGTAGACATGTCGGTGGTTGTGGTACCAGAGCAGTCCCTCGGGAGCATCGGAAGGGATCTCATACTCATACCGGTTGGCCTGCCCCTTGCCGATGCTCAGCAGAACATTATCCGACATGCCAAGGTGATCACCGTAGTAACCATGCAGGTGCAAGTTGATCGATTGGTCAACCATGTTTCCATCGTCATCCTCCACCTGAGGCAATGCATTCCCATAGTCGATAATCAGGCGGTCACCCCGTTGGACCTGCAAGGTGGGCTGAATGTATTTGGAGTCGGTTGTTCCAGGTGTTTCCTCGCCAGAAATCAGCTCAGCTGCGTATGTATAAACGTCACCAAAACTGGTTCCATCAATTTCTGTGGTGACACTTTGCGCGGTGAATCTTACATGCAGCAGGCCATCCTGGCTGGCGAATACCGTCACATCGGGCAATATACCCCCTGCTGGATTCACCCTCTCCTCCAGCTGGATCAGCGCCAGTTTCACACCGCGCCTAGCTGAAAGAGTTGACTTCTTATCCATTTTGCGGCGGGAAAAAAAAGAGGAAAACATCTAATGACCCCTGACATACCAAAGCAAATCTTATAAAAATATCACCCGAACTAGATTATTGATTCTATTTTATATTTTGTCAAATTTACGTGCCCCAATTTTTTCTAATTCAAACGCCCAGTACCGCTTCTTGCAGGAATACAGGTTGCTCGGGGTATCCAAGCCAAGTGATGAGGCTGGCAGTGAACGCCCTGGCCTCACAAGCATCGGTATAACCCGGACTGGAAGGCCCCTTGGCTGGCGCCGCGGGAGGCTAGCCTCTGAAATTGATCATCCTTTTTTGGTGGGAGACTTCAGGTAGGCCACCACACAATGTGTGACCTCACGCACCAAGGCCTGGTTGGTAATCGACATGCCACTGACCTCGTGGTTGTCGAACATCACCTGCTGCATAATGGCCGTAAAAGTCATGCGCCAAGCCACATCGGCGGCGATCTTCGGACATTTGTGGGTAATTTCAGTGGAATAAACCAGCACCAGTCTGGTGAACATGCCGGCAAACATAGCATTCGCCTGGATACCTTAAGCCCGCATCCCTTGGTCGAGCGACCGGTGGAGGATGAAAAACGAGCAGAATTCCGGTGCTCGTGGAAGGCGGCGAAGGCTTGCCTGATAAATACACCAAACGCACAGCCCAAGGTTTTCTCGCGGCCAGATAAATTGACCGCCGCCTGCTCCGTCACCCCCGACGGCTCCGGGAAGCGGTCGTGTATGGCTTGAAGGAGGCCGTCACGGTCGCCGAAGTGGCCGTAAAAATGCCAACCGAGGTCTCGGCCCGCTTGAGCAACGCATCTATCATTAAGCCATTATCCCCGCCTTCGGCGAAAATCAATTCGGCGGCATTAAACACTCTCGTCTTCAAAAAAATGACTCTTGGGAGATGGCTTTCTGATCAGTTGGAATCAAAAAGACAGACTTCTTGAGACTTATTGCTAATTCAATGAACTTAATTTGTGGTCCCTGAAAAACCCGCCTCTAGCCAACATGACTTTCTGAACTGATTTATAGTTCATGTATCGAGGTGGGTTGGCAATAACCGGTTTAACCATTCGCCGAAAATCCTTCTGGCCAAGTGAACGATATGGTCGCTCCGATAGTTCGCTGGTCGACACTCCCGAGGCGGCATAGGGCACCGCATGCAAAGGGTTCCGATGCGTCAACGAGCCCAACACACATTGTTCAAATTTCCAGCGGCGCGGGGTAATAACTCACTGATCCCCACTCTGGGCATGGCCGTATTGATCGACCGCATATCACCCCGGATTTAAATCCGCCCCCCCAAGGGCCCTGCAAATCCAGATCGATACAAACAAACCCTATAATCATTGGTTGGATCGAAGGAAACATGCGGAGAAGTGCCATGGGCTGGAATCACATCGACTCGTATCTGTTGGCTGGTCAAGCCAGATTTATTTCTGGCGCATCCCTTTGCACCTTGTCTTAATTTCATTCCAGCTTTTCCAGTTGAGCCTCAACATTGCCTCTGTTGACGGCTAGACCCCAGATAGTGAGCAGCTTGTCGGCTGGGTTAATCTCTGCTGAATGAATGATCAATGTCCGGCTCGGCATTGAAATATGGCGTAATTTTTGCCGCGCAATCAACGCAGCCTAGATTGGCTTTGAAGTTCCAGCAGACTACTTTTTTCCTTGCTTGAATTGCCGTACAGTCCATCTGTAATTTGCCAGGTCTGGATTATTTCATTGATCAGTTTGCAGTTGTTTTGGTGTGGAAGACTGTTGGCGCAATACACGCGCACCAAAAAGTTTGAAAGCAGCCGGGGTGACAATCTGGTCAAGCAGGGTGGAATCAATCAGGCCGCCAATAACGACAATAGCTAGAGGATGCAGGATCTCCTTGCCAGGTTCACCGGCACCCAATGCCAGAGGGACTAGGCCAATGACAGCAGTGCAGGCTGTCATCAATACAGGTTTGAGTCGCTCCAAGGTGCCACGGACAATAAGTTCATCGTCAAGGTGCTGGCCCTCTCGATGGGCCAGGTGAATATAGTGCGAGATCATCAGAATTCCATTGCGCGAGACGATTCCAACCAGGGTAATAAAGCCTACCCAGTGCGCCACTGAAAGAGTGGTGGCAGCAGCCCAAACCTCGGGCCAACGCCACCATGGGACATTGGCCAGACTTTGTGCTGAAGGCTGGTTTATCAGCAACAGAGCAATTACCGAACCCAAGGCGGCCAGCGGAATATTTATCAGTAAAACCATGGCTGCGGCCACCCAAGACCCCAGGCAGCGATTGAGAAGGAGGAAAACACCCGCTAAAACCATCCAGAAAAGCCAAAATAAAATAATATCGGCCCGTTGGCGGGCCTCAAATTGGCCGCCAATATCCAGACGCACCTGACGGCCCATCTCCTCCCAACCCTGTTGGAGATTATTCATTTCCAGACGGATATCTTGCACTAGGCTACCCAAATCGCGGCCTTGGGCGTTGCAGGCTACCACTACCCGCCGCTGTGTTCCTTCGCGGTTGATGGTATTGGGGCCGCGCGCATCAATCACGCGGGCCACTTGGGACAGGGCCACTTTGCGGCCTGAGGGTGTGTCGAGGATGGTCTGGCCAATCACTGCCCGATCGGCTCTGGATTCTTCGTCGTACCAGACAACCAAGTCAAAAAAACGGTCTTGGTCAAGAACGGTAGAGACTGTTCGCCCCTTGTAGGCCACCTCAAGCAGGCTGGCAACATCGCCCGGGGCAAGACCGTAGGAGGCCGCGGCAATGCGGTCTACTTCCAACCGCACCTGCCGGATGTTTTCCTGGGGTTCAACCTGCAAGTCTGTGACACCCCGAACCTTGCGCAATCGCTCGCCTGTTTCCTGAGCACATTCTGCAAGCATTCGCAGGTCATCGCCAAATAGTTTGATGGCAATTTGTGAACGGACTCCTGACATCACATGGTCGAGGCGATGGCTTATGGGCTGGCCTATGTTGGCAACAACGGCCGGTAACAGGCTGATTTGTTCACGCAAATCAGCCATGACGGTTTCATGATTCCTGCCGGTAACGGCATAACCCAAGTGGCCCAAGCCTGGAATGGCCCGATAAACACCTGCCATCAGGCCAGCTACTCTTTCCCGGTGCGGGGTCAGCCGGATTTCCATTTCACTTACATTGACACCCTCGGCATGCTCATCCTGTTCGGCGCGTCCGGTTCGGCGGGCTATGCCAACCACTTCGGGTACTTGCCAAACAAGTTTTTCAGCCAGACGGGCCATGCGGCTGCTTTCCTGAAGGCTGGTTCCCGGTCTGGTTTGCAAGGATAGGGTCAAGGTGCCTTCACTGAAAGGCGGCAGGAACTCAGAGCCCATGGGCAGGATAAGCAGCTTTGAGCCGATGGCCAGTACCGCTACCCCGGTGAGTATTTGCACGGGGTGCCGTAAAGACCAGCGCACCAAGCGTTCAGCCACCCATTTGAGCAGGCGCACCATGGGTGGCTCTCTGGTTTGCTGGAGAAAACGGGCCCCTGGCAAAACTATGGCGGCTAGAGCCGGTGTGACGGTGAGTGAAACCAAAAGAGAGGCACTCAAGGCCGTGACATAGGCCAGTGCCAGTGGAGCGAACATGCGCCCTTCCAGGCCTGTTAAGGCAAAAAATGGCAAGGTCACCAAGCAAACGATGAGGGTGGCGTAAACAATGGTGCCCCGCACCTCGCAAGAAGCCTGATGAATAATGACCAGTGGTTGAGCCGGGTTTTCCCTGGTGGCATTTTCACAAAGCCTTCTATGAATGTTTTCAATATCCACAATTGCGTCATCGACCAGTTCGCCAACCGCCACGGCTATTCCACCCAGTGTCATGGTATTGATGGAGGCCCCTGCAAAGGAGAAAACCAGAACAGTGATTAGAACTGACAGTGGTATGGCGGCAAGCGTGATCATGCTGGTACGGAAGTTGGCCAAAAACAAAAGCAGCACCACGGTAACCCAAATAGCCCCATCGCGGATCGATTCCACCACATTTTCGATTGCCCGGGAGATAAAATCTGCCTGACGAAAGATGTGCCGCTGAATGCTTATCACCGATGACAGTTCGCGCTGAAGTGAATCCAGGGCACTATCCAAACGGGGGGTGAGTGCCAGCGTGCCTGTACCCGGCTGTTTTTGCACGGCTAAGATCACTGCGTCACCACCTGACAAAAGGCCGTCTTCCAGACGGACCGTGGCCGCGCCCTCACCACGGCGGACAGGGCCACCAAAGCCGACAGTGGCCACATCACGAATCCGTATGGGCACCCGGTCGCGCCAAATCACAGGTGTTTCCCCTATGTCATCAGGGGTGATGCTTTGGCCCCGTATGCGTATGAGCATTTCCTCGCCATTTTGTTCCATTAGGCCACCACCGGTAAGCACATTGGCCTTGCCAGCGGCCTCCAGCAACTGGCGCAGTGTCACATCTCGGGCCGCTAGTCGGTCTGGTGAAGTAATAATTTGGTATTGCCGCAACAGACCGCCCAGTACAGTCACCTGAGCCACACCCTCTACAGCCAATAACCGGTTGCGGACGGTGAATTCGCCCAAGGTGCGCAAGCCCATGGCCTGTTCCTTTTGGGCGGCTTGGTCGACAGCCATGGTTGCCGGAAGCAATCCAATGATCATCACTTCGCCCATGATGGACGAGACCGGTGCCAGCACGGGATTGATTTTTTCGGGCAGTTTTTCCTTGGCCAACTGAAGGCGTTCGGCAACAACTTGTCGATTGGTCAAAATATCGCTGCCCCAATCAAACTCCACCCAGATAACCGCCAACCCAATGCCTGAGGAGGATCGGACCCGACGCACACCATTGGTTCCGTTGAGCAGGTACTCCAAAGGCCTGGTAACGAGGGCTTCCACTTCTTCAGGGGCCAGGCCAGGTGCTTCCGTCATGATGGTAACGGTGGGCCGATTGAGATCCGGAAAAACATCAATCGGCAGACTTTCCAAACGGACCAGCCCCAAGGCGGCAGTGGCTAGGGCTGCCAAAACCACCAACCACCGGTTTTTTACAGAAAAACCGATGAGCCAGTCCAGCATCGCAAATCCTCAGGGACGGGTTTAAAAACCCAAAGTCACTTGCCGGCATCACACTTTGTCAAAATCCACAAGCCTTCAGCACATGGAAACTTTTACCGCACGGATAGCCATGCGGTATTTAATTCTTCAACGCCCGAAATGACCACATGATCGCCCGCATTGAGCCCTTGCAAAATCCCGGCCAGCAGATCATTGCTGGTACCCAGGCGAATCGGCACCTTGTTAAAAACGGAATCCTGCTGGATAAAGAGGCTAAGCTGGTTTCCCTCCCGGTGCAGTGCCCCAACCGGCACAGCCAGACAGGGTGTGGAGGTGCCTGTTTCCAAAGTCACACGGGCCATTTGCCCCTGACGCAAGTTTGCGGGCAGAGGCTGGTCCAGATCTATCCAGGCCGAAAGGGTTTGTCCGATTGCATCCAGGGAGTCGGCACTTCGGGCGACACGGCCTGTAAGAACCAGCCCGGGATGGCTGATCAGTCTGGCCCGGGCAATCATGCCCGGCTTCACCTGACGCAACTGCCCTTCAGCGATCAGGGCACGAATGAGCGGTCTACTGTTATCGTGTATTTCAAACAGGATTTCATCAGCTCGCACAGACTTGCCAATTATCGAATTAAAAGCTGTGATTTGACCTTTAATCGGGGCCAGTATGGGCAAGGTCGGAATCACCTCGCGCTGCCTTAGCAATTTATCCAGGCGTGCAGGCTCAAGGCCCAGAAGTTGCAACTTGCGGCTGGTGCTGTCGCGAGCGTTGAGGGCACTAGCATGGGCTGCCTCGGTCTCAATCAGGCGCCGGCGGGAAGCCGCGTTACCCGAAGCGCGAATCTGTTCGAGTTGCCGGCCGGTAAGCTCCACCCGCAAGTGCTCACGCAGCAAATCCAGTTGTAGGGAGATGAGGTCGAGGCTAAAAATATCAGCCAGCAGGTCACCCGGCTGTACCTGCTGGCCGGGGCGGGCATGAACCTGCAGTATCACGCCAGTCAGCGGGCTGGATGCCGCTCCCCGGCGATCGGGCGGATGATCTACCTCACCTGGCAGTTCAACCACAGGATTGATCATTCCCGGGCTGGCAGGTGCGGTGCGAAGCCCTATGGTTGCTATCGATTCCTTGGTGAGGGACAGAGTACCTGGAACCAGCATGGAGCCCAGTTCACGGGCTCCATTTTCCACCACCCGGTCACCTTGAAAGAGGCCCGCTCGGCGGATTGCCACACGGCTATTAGACTCCCGGAGTACTTCGACGCTTTTGGCTTCATATTCGGAGCGAGAAAGTGTGTTGGCTACTTCCAGCAGTACAAAACGGTCAACGCCATTGTTGATAAGTGCATTGGCCGGCAACACGATGCCGTCCCTGGCAGAGGGCATCAAGATACGGGCTTGGCCGCGCATTCCCGGCAGCAGCCTAGGGGCTTTGCCGGGTGGGTTGGGCATTTCCACCCAGGCATCATTGAGATGGGTCAACGGGTCAAGGGCTTGGCCTATCATGGTGATGACGCCGTTGAATGCTTCGCCCGGGTAGGCTGTTAGCCTCAGTTCCACCTGCATCCCTGGTACCACACGGTTGATATCCTGCTCCAATATTCCAATCCGTGCCCAGACCCGGGAAGTGTCGACAATTTCAAAGAGGTGCTCACCGGCTTGAACTACCTTGCCTGTTGATAGATCGGTATGGACTATGGTGCCTGAAACCGGACTACGAATGGGCAGGGCCGCAATTTTTTTGGGTCCGCCAGGGATAGGGCTATCCTCCAGCCCTTGCTGATCCAGCCCCAAGGCTAGCCATTTGGCCCGAATCAATTCCACCGCATTGGCTGCAACACGGGTTTGGTTCTCGGCAGCGATGATATCGCCTTCGGCAATGGCGCCAGTGGCTTGTTGGAGTACATCCTGCACTTTTTGGGCTAACTGTAGATTATTGCGGGCAGTTTTCCAGTCCAGATACAGGGTTTCGGTTTCCAGACCCTCAAGTTCGGCCAGGGTTTGACCGGCTGTGACTATTTGACCAGGCCTTGCCAGCAACCGAGTGATTCGACCCGATAGCCAGGAGTCGGCAAAGCCGTGGGCATCCCAGGGCGCAGTTAGGCTGGCATAGGCCAAAATGGAATCGGCAGGCATTTCGCGGCCAGCCTGGACAACTGTCACGCCCAATGCTTCCCGGGCAGTGGCCGCCAAGGTGATTCGCCTTGTTGCAATATCTACTGTGGCCCCGCGGGAGGGCAGTGGGGCGTGGCCTTCATGCGCCCACAAGGCGGCCATGCCTGCGAGCAAGACAATCGCCATGCTGGCAAGCAGGACTTTATGATTGGGCCGGATTGCTGGCATTTTGCATCCTTATTTGGCAATAAAGAAATCGGGATCTTTCAATTCGGCGGGTTTTTCTTTAGCCAGACTGACAAACTCTTCCACACAGGGTGGGCAGCAAAAAAGATAAACCTTACCGTTGATAGTCCAGGAAAAGCTTGGATTGGCCAGAGTGAGTGAAATGGGGCACAGGCGGTCGCCCGGTTTGGGCCGGGCATCGTGGTTGGCTTTGATACCCCGAAATTTGACGGAGGCGGTGACAGAACCATTTGCCTTGATATCAGCAAGGCTGTATTTGCCACCCGGGCTGAGGAAGAGGTTGCTTTCTTCATTGGGTGCCAGTGCAGCGGGCATTGCTACCTCACGCTCTTTGGCTTTGGCTTGAAATGCCAACCTGAAACGCTCATTGCCCACGCGCAAGGCTGGTATGGTTACTTCCACAGGTTTGCCAGCCAGTTCTGTGGGCAGCATGCCAGTAAAGAGTGAGGTTTTTCCGGTTTGATCACCTGCTTGTGGCGTGGGCAAGAGTTTCATCTCGATAGCTTCCACGGCATCCGGCAGCCGTGCAAAAGCGAGCAGGTTTTGTTCTTCCACTTCCTGCACAATCGATTCATCGCGGCCGAGGATATATAGCCTGAGGTTGCCACCCTGGCTAAATACCGCCTCCGCATGGTAGCTATCGCTGCCAATTGACACAAGCAGGCCACCATGAGTGCCCGCCTTGTGACCATGTTCCGAGCCGTCAGTGGTGCTAGCCGGCCCTTTATGGCCTGAGGTTTGAGCTACTGGATCGGGTGATTTGTTGGCACAACCACCGGGTGAAAGGAGCAGTGCAAGCGCGACTAAAACAGTGTAGGCATGGTTGGCATAATAAGCGGCGTTTTGAACATGTAATGCCATTAAACAATCTCCAAAAAGGCAGTATTACTACAATAAAGATGCTCATGATAGTATTTTAGCTGGCATGTGCCTGAATTTTGTCGCTAAACCCATTGTCAGGGGCGCTCAAAATTTATTGGCTTGAGGACTGGTTCAGGCATTCAGAGTGCGATTTTTTTGAATTAACAGCGCAAAACGATGGGCAAGGCCGGGCTGTCGATGGGAAATGATATACCGGGACTGTGAAATTTGCCGCAAACATAACCTTTAAAGAAAGAAAAACACGGGCTTGATGGAAATTTAAGGCACACCAGGGCGGAATAATGCCATTTGTGGGAATTTAATCGTGCATGGGCAATGAACAAACCAACGGATGGGGCAAAAACGGCTTGTCGATTATGTTGATTGCAAGGGCAGCCTTTTTCATGGATTGGAATATTTTTGCCAGTAGCAAGGGCAGGATTTACCTGCTGGTTTGACCGGCAGTTGGGGCAGGTGGCCTTAGGTGGAGAGACCGGGTTGGCAAGCCACATAGAACAGCAGCAGGCACCAGGACCCACAAGGCTGGTGAGGAAGAACCAGATTGTTAGCAGCAAATAGCCCATAATTCTATCATTGCAACCGGTATTGGCCAAATCAATACCGTTACACGGTACCGTATGCTAAGTAGCTTGCTAATCAGAATAAAATGCCAAGAAGCCAGACAAGGCAGGGCTTTTCCAATTCTTTAGGCTAAACCGTCTTTACTCGTTTTTCCCTGCTAGGCAAAGTGCTCCACCACCGAGCCAATAAAAGGCCAGCGGCGCAAATTGTGCGGCTTCGATTCAAGTTGTATATCAGTGGGTGGCACGCGCGAAGTGGCATAGGCTACCCCATGCACCGGATAGGGGCGTCAATCAGCGCAAAACACACACTTTGTTCAAAATCGCTGCGTTGAAGGGAAAAATCTCGCTACTCCACACTTAGGATATGGCAATATAAATGGGTTTGGTTAGGCGGGTAGCCCCCTCAAACCGCTGCTCCATTATCCCCTCAAGGGCCCTGTAAATCCAGATCGATACAAACAAACCCTATAATCATTTGTTGGATCGAAGGGAATTTGCGGAGAGGTGCCATGGGCTGGAATCACATCGACTCGTATCTGCTGGCTGGGCTCACCGGTGTGTTTTTTGGCGCCATCTCCTTGGCAGGGCTGGGCACGGTTCTCCCCAACCGATTCATCCAAAAATTCGGCCAAATCCTCTTCGCCTCAGGTCTGCCAGCCCTGACAGGAATTTGGCTCATGCTGCGGGTCTTGGGGGTAGCCGGAGCCACCGGAGCCAATTGAAAACAATAAAATTCGCTCCCACTGGCGGCTATTATTGTGTCAGGGGTTCTACATGGCTCAGACTGGCGGCTGTGGCTGGCTGAACAGGATATCCGCAATCGAACCGGCCACAGAAAGGCCCTTGGTCATTCCGACGGGGTACGCGTAGAAGCTTTGCAGGGCGCTCAGGTTGCTGTAACGGAACTGCACCAATTGCGGTGGGGCGCCGGTCCCGGTTCCGGTGACGATGCCACCCCCTTTGCCAGGACCATTCAAATCGAAGGCAGCCACGCTGACCGCCCCCCGGTACCCCTCTCCATAAGCCCAGAAACTCTTGAGGTTTTCCAAGGTTGCACCATCAAAGACAGTCACGGTACCGACCGCTGACCCGGTGGAACCGCAAAGAATCTGCAGGGTACCGGCATCACTCAGGATTCCGGCCGCCACATTGACCCCGCCGTTGTAATTGGCAAACGCGTTGAATTGGCCGCGGGCCGCCCACTCTCCATCCACCACGCCGAATACTTTCACCAGGGCCTGGTTCCCGGCCCCGCCCCCCACGATGATCTCCTTCACGCCATCCGCATCCAGGTCACCAACGGCGACCGTGCCCCCCGTGAGGGCACCACCCCCGAAGGCGTAGAAACTGCCGAGGGTAACCCTGGTCTGGGCGTCCAGCACGGCCACGGTGGCCCTGGATCCATCACCTGAGCACGCGACCAGATCCGCCATGCCATCGCCGTTCACATCCCCCGAGGCGATCGAGACAGGCCCCGCGTAGCCCGGGAACACATAGAAGCTGGAAATCACCGAGGCGGTCACCGTGTCAAAAACCTGGATGGTGGCCTGGGCGCCTCCACCCGAAGCCACGATCACCTCGGGAATCCCGTCCTCGTTCAGGTCACCCACGGCGACATTCAAGCCGCCCAGGTATTCAGCCTGGAACGGGTGCAGGGTGGTTAACAGGATGTCGGTGCCGGCCTTGTACACCTTCACCTCCGGGCGGACACCCGGACCGGTGCCGGCGGCCACGATCTCCGCGAAATTCAGCACCACGGGGCCCGAGAATTCCGAGGTGTCGCGCGTCTGCCAATTGGTCGCCGTGGCGGTGAAGACGGTGCCTGAAACCTCACCCTGGGGGAAATTCACCTCGAAGGCCGCGCGGCCAGATCCGTCCGTCTGGACGAAGGTGTAACCCAGGTAGGTCTGCCCCTCGTAGGCGCCGTTGGTCGTCTGGTTCGAGAAGAACTCGATCCGGTAGGTGCGGTTGGGCCCTGAAAGCAGGGCGCCGGCGATCAATACCCTGTCCGCGGAGGGGAATGGCCTGGCCGAGGCCAGCACGGGGGCAACCTGGCTGGCGTTGGCGCCGGCCGACAGGACTATCCCGGCCCGGTTGCCGACCATTGAGTTCTCGCTGACCTGGTTGGAGGCACCCCCCACCAGCGCGACACCGTCACCCAGGTTCCCGGAAATGACATTGCCGGCGCTGTCCCCGCCGACTAGGTTGCCCTGACCGTTGAGGAGCGTGATCCCGTTGCCCAGATTGGGAACCGAAATCGACCCCCGGGTCCCGCCGATCAGGTTGTTCTGGAAAAGGTTGTAGTTGGAGTTTTCCACCAGGACACCGGCCCCAAGGTTGCCAGAGATGAGGTTCGGCAGGGACGCGTTCGGGCTGCCCAGGGAATTGTTGTGGGTGTTGGGTCCCATGTATACACCCCCGGCGCTGTTGCCGAAGGCCTGCAGGCCGTACAGGTCGAGGCCGACCACGGAGTTGAAGACAATGTTGTCATGGGCGGTGCCGCCAAACGCGATCCCGTAAGCATTGTTGGCGCTGAAGGTGTTTTGCGGCATGACCGATAGGTAATTGCCACCGATGATGTTGCCGTGGGCGTTACCGTCAATAAGCAGGCCATTCTTGCCGTTGGGCATGATGCCGGACCCGAAGGTGTTGAGGCCCACGAAATTCGGATCCACCGTCACGCCGGTGGCGTTGCCCGAGATATGGATGCCGTTGCTGGCATTGCCGGAGACGATATTGGTGCGCACCAGGTTGTTGCCACCAGTCGAGGTGATCAGGATGCCGTCTCCCCCGTTGGGGGCGGCGGTGCCGAAGGCAAACAATCCGGCGAAAGTGTTGAAGGTGACGAAGCCGCTGGCTGTGTCGCGCACCTCGATGCCGTTGCGGGTGTTGCCGGCGATCACATTGCCCAGAGGAATCACGCCGCCCACCTGGGTGTTGGCCGAGTTCCCCTCGACCAGCAAACCGTTCAGCGCGTTGGGCACCAGCGAGGCGTTGTCAGCACCCACACCCATGAAGTTGGCGTGGATGGTGACCTCATCCGAGTTATGAACCCTTACCCCGTTGCCACCATTGCCACTGATCACGTTGTAGTACACGAACGGATTCTGCTCAAAGGTGCAGCCGATCAGGGCGTTGAAATCGGAATCCACAATGGCGACGCCGTCGAGGCCGTTGCCGAGGGCGCGGCTGCCCGGCCCATCGGTGCCGATGAAGTTGCCGCACAGGAGATTCGCTTCCGAACTGTCGCGAATCAGCACACCGTAGAGGTCGTTCCCTGAGATCAGGTTGCCCATCGGCGGTCGGGCGAACACATCGCCGGTGGGGTCGTTGCCATTGGTGGCCTGGCCACCGATGAGGTTGCCGCGGGAGCCGTCCTCCAGCAAGATGCCGCTGCCCTGGTTGCCCAAATCCTTCAGGCCGGAAAGGTCGGTGCCGATCTGATTCATGCCAACCAGATTCTCGCCGGAATTCACTAGGTGAATGCCATTGCCGGCGTTGCCGCTGATCAGGTTGGACAGGGTGAAGCCGATGTTGAGGTTCGCCTGGTAGGCAAACAAGTCCCCCCCGTTGGCACCAACCCCCACCACGGCAGTTCCATAGACGGCATTGGCGGTTATGGGGGAGGGATCATCCGGGTACTGCAAGGGCACCCAGCGCACCTCGTCGTAGGTGCCATCCACCAGTTGGCGGACACTGACCCAGGCGCTTTTGACCGGCTCGCCCGTCAGCAGATCCAAGGCCATTCCCGCCAGGTTGTAAACACCCTTCTCGGTGCTGCTGATGCCCTCAAAGTGCGAAACCACCTCCTGGCCGGGCGCGGGGTCCGGGAAATCAAAGGTGGCCCAGTTTGAAAATCCGCCATTCAACTGGCTGTAATTCACCAGGAAGGCGTGTTCCCGCCGGTTCGTGCCCTCATAGCCGCCGCAGATGGTGAAGGATCCATCCCCGTTGTCCCAGATGCCGTAGGCGTTGGTGCTGACCGAATCCGGATACACGATATCAGTGAGAAACTGGCTGGTAGAACTGTCATAGATCCACGCGGCGATGGATCCGCCATCGCTCGATCCTCCCACCACCAGGCCGCCCATGGTGCTGTGGGCATAGCTGGCGACGTATCCGGGATAGGAAATCGTCTGGTAGGCGGCCGTCTGGCCGGCCAGTTGCTCTAGGGTGCCGCTCGAGAAGAAACCGCTTACGGTTCCCTGGGCATTCTTGTAACTGCCTACGAGGTTGAGGGAGCCATCCGACTGGAGGTCGGGCCCGTACAGGCTGGTGCTGGAAGCCCCCGGGAAATTGATCAGGGCGGAAACACCCGTGGACAGGTCCAGGGATCCCTGGAAATAGAGCCCCTGTTCCCCGGAGGTCCCGGCAAAGAGATATTCCCCCGCCTTGGAACCACCCCGGAGCCCCTGCCACGCGGTGACGGTTAGGTCGGTCAGAGCGGAGGTGTTGTAATAATCGATGCTGGTGACCGGATCCTCGTTGCCGATGAGGTTGGTCTTTGAATCCTGAAGCAGGATTCCGTCCATCCCGTTGCCGAGTACCTTGGAACCGGTCACATCCGTGCCGATCCGGTTGTTGCCGACCCGGTTGCCGGATGTGCCGATCAGGGCGATGCCGTTGCCGGCATTGGCGCTGATGACATTGGAGGACTGCCCCTCCAGGAAAATCTCGGCCTGGTAGGAGAAACTCGCCGCCCCGACGATGCCTACCACTGCGTTGCCGTAAACGGAGTTGCCATAGGTGGCCTCGCCGGATGCCGGGTATTCGAGGTCGACCCAGTTGCCGCTGTCAAATCCACCACCGGGCAGCCGCCGGACCTGGACCCATGATCCGATAACACTCGTCTCCGTTCCGGTGCCTGAACCCAGGGAGGTGGCGCTGAGGGTGTAGACCCCGTCTTCGACGCTGCTGATCCCCTCAAAATGGGTCACATAATCCTTGCCCGCACCGGGATTGGGATAATCGAAGGTGGTCCAGTTGGTGTACTGGCCGTTGGAAAGGTCGTAGTCCACGAGGAAGCCGTGGGTCCTCAGGTCTTGGGAATAATACCCCCCTGTGATGGTGTAGCTGGTTCCCCCGTTGTGCCAGATCCCGTAGGAACTGGTGGTCAAGGAACCGGGGTAGGAGGTGTTTTCCAGCCATTTATCCGCGGCGACATCATAAAGGATCGCAATCGGCAAGGTGCTGCCCTGGTCATTGGCGTTGCCCACCGCCAACCCGCCAGCGGTGGAATGCATGACCGTGTTGTCCATTCCCTCGAAGGTGACCGAGTGGAGCCTGGACGGTGTGCCGGCGGACAGCTCGGCGAGCGTGCCATCGGCGATGAAGCTAAGGATGTCGGAGCTGCCGGAGACCTTGTAGGTTCCCACCAGCCTGACCACACCGCCGGCCAGGAGATCCGGCCCGTAGATGGTCGTGGTGCTCGAGTTCGGGTAGCTGTAACTGAAGCTGCTGCCGCCGTTCCCGAAAATCGGACCGGTATACACCAACCCGGTCACGCTCCCGCCGCCGGAGCTGGTAGTCCCCACCGCGAGGAACTCGCCGGAGTTGATGCCGGCCCGCAGCCCCTCCCAGCCGTACACCGGCTGGTTCGGCACACCCGTAGACGGGAAGTACACCACCTGACTGGAAGGGATGCCGTAACCTAGGGTGTTGTCCGTGGACCCGGGCGAAACCAGGATCCCGTTGCCGCCATTGCCCTGGGGAGTGACGCCATCTAGGGCCACCCCAATGTGGTTGAAGGACAACTGGATCTGGGAGTCATTCAGGACCACGCCGTCCCCCGACGCGGCGGTGATGGAAAGCCCCTGCAGGCTGGAACCCTTTGATCCCGCCGCAAAAACGAGGCCCTGGTGGTTCGCCGCATCCACCTGGAAGGTGGGCAGGTATGAGCCAGCCTTCAGGGCATTGATGCTCACCGGGTCGGTGATGGCGGGCAAATCGCTGGCCAGGGTGACCACGCCACCCACCTGGAATTGAACGGCATCCGGACCGGGAAGGCCATTCGCATCCACCAGCGCCTGCCGGAAGGAACCGATCCCTGAGTCATTCAGGTTGGCGACAAGGAAGGTGGCTGGAACTGTTCGAGCTTCAAGGGTTTCCAAGATCAAAGGAGAGCGTGACTTCGGTCGGACAGCCATTTTTTTTCCTCAAATATTGTTCCCAAATAGCCCAAATTACTTTTGTACCCATGAAAAATTTGATTTCAAGTAGGAAAATACAATAACTAGCCAGAGGGAGGATATTTTTACGGAAGAAAACTGAACAGAAACTTAATCCCATATTGATTTCGGCGCAAAATGATAATTTTAGATATATTTGATTATTATAATGCCAACAAAAAACCCCAGAGATCACTCTCCGGGGCCTTCAAAAAACCGATGCCTGTTTATTTAATAAACCAGCGAGGATGGCGGGGCTCGAACCCGTAACCTCCGGCGTGACAGGCCGGTGCTCTAACCAATTGAGCTACATCCCCGTACAAGCCCATTCTTACCACGCATTCGCCGTTTGGACAAGCGGGGCGATTGTTTTTTCACACCCGTTTTGGACATACCAAGGCCAATCTGGCCAGAAAACCGCTCCCTATGGCACCAACAACCCATTTCATCACCAAAACTGGGTCAACTCAGGTAGTTTGATCTCATGGTTTTCTTTTTAACTTTCTTTTGCGGAGCCCCCCCATGAGCCAAGATACCCTTTCCCCCCCTCCTCAGAAAAAGGGCCTTGGTTGGGGATTTGGCTTTTCTTTACTGCTCAATGGCCTTCTTTTGGGGGCAGGCGGGGTATTGGTCGCCCTGTTCTGGCTACTTCAACCTGTCTGGTCCGGGTTATTCCCAACCAGCCAGCTGATCGAGCGCACCAGGCCCGGTTCAGGAACAGCCAAACCCGGCATCGCCGTAATCCACATCAGCGGCATGCTCATTGAAGGCGCCCTCGACTACACCTACAGGCAGATTGAACAGGCTGCGGCAGATCCCAACATCGAGGCCGTGGTCTTGCGCGTCAACAGCCCCGGCGGCACCATGACCAGCTCCGATGAACTGCACCGCCGCATCAGCCTCCTGCTCTCAGGCCAACCAGACCGCAACCGTGCTCCCAAGAAGGCTCTTATTGCCTCCTTCGGCGCACTCGCCGCTAGCGGTGCTTATTATCTCGCCATGCCCGCCTCTGAAATTGTTATCGACCGCGTCGGAATCACCGGCAGCATAGGCGTTTTCGCCTCGTTACCCACCGTGGAAGAACTGGCAAAACGCAACGGCTTCGCCATGCAAACTATCAAACAGGGTGAAATCAAGGACAGCGGCTCCCCCTTCAAGCAGCTTTCAACCAAAGAACGACAGGTCTGGCAAGATCTTATCGACACCTCTTATGTACGATTTGTCGATGTGGTGGAAAAAGGCCGTAGAAACCGTCTGAAAAAAGGTCTGCTGGAAAGATTCGACCTCAAACCAGTCAACGCTGGCCCACCAGACTCGCCTGAAAAAGCGGCTCCCTACCAGCGATACCTCGCTGACGGCGGCATCTACACCACCCAGCGTGCCCTCGAACTCGGCTTGGTCGACCAGATTGGCGACCTCGATGTCGCCATCCAAAAAGCCCGCGACGTGGCAGGACTCGACGCCACTCGCAAAGTGATCGAATATGACAAACCCCGCGCCCCTGCCGAATGGGCCCTCGGTGTCCAGGCGCCATGGGGCAACTCACCCGCCGCCCTGGCAGATGCCCTCACCCCACGCGTTTGGGCCATGGCACCAGGAATGGAAACTGCCGCACTGTTAGCAATCTTGGGGAGAACCGGTGGTTTCAGCGGTCCGTGAAAAGGCCCTCTGGCAATGCGGCCGATTCAGCAAGCGGCTTCACACCTACCACCTCGGCCAATATGGCCCCAAACGCCAGCACATTCACCTTCCCACCCCGTTCACCCGGAACCACACCCTTGCCTGTCACAAGCAGGGGCACATGGGTGTCGTAACGGTGAGGGGTTCCGTGCGAGGTTCCTGTCGCACCAGCGGTTGTTCCCACCAGACAGCCAGGGGCCAAAACCACCAGCAAATCACCAGATGAATCCAGGCGGTAAGACTGCTGCACCATCAAATCGATGCCATCCGGTTTGCTCAGCCCCTCCAAACGGGCACGGGTATACACCCTGGCGATCCCCTTCTGCTTCTCCAGCCATTCACGCGCCGCTTGAGCCGCGGTGGGAACATCAACATTCACCTTTTTGAAGGTGCCCGGGTTGATATACATGTTCTCATCCATCGTCCCAAAAAACGGCTGGTCCTTGGCCTCCAGCTTAAATTTCTCCCTCAAATGGCTGCACAATTCCTTGAACAATGTTGTCCCATCAATGCGTACTGCCGACGAATCACCCCTGGCCTTGGCAACCTCAGGCAGCGGGCACACCCCATGGTCGGCCGACAAGACCGCAATCCAATTGTCGGCCCCCACTTTTTGGTCCAACTCGGTGAACAGCCGGGCTAAAATCAAGTCCGACCGCAACAGGGTGTCCAACACTTCCTGGCTATCCGGACCATAGCAATGGCCCACCACATCATTGGCAGAAAAGCTGACCTCCAGAAAATCCACCACGCCCCGCTGGCCAAGCTTCTCTTCACTAATCGCCCGAATGGCGATATCTGCCAAAACCTCGTTGGACATAGGAGAGTTGTACAGAGCGTTGTAATAAGTTTTGTCGGGCTTACCATTGGCAGATAGTGTTGGAAACGGATGCGGAAACGCCCGGCCCTGCTTGCGCTCAATACCCAATCCTTCGCCAGCCACATCATCCGGGCCGGCAAGCTTGGCATAATCCAAATCCGCTCGCAGCTTATTCCATGTGGTGTTAAACCACTTGTCTGCAGGCCGCGCCTTATTGAACTCATCAACCCAAGGCGCAACCGCGTCACGGTAATAGGTGGATGTGCCAAAAAGGCCGGTGGTGCTGTCCCAATAATAAACACAGTCACCCAGCTTGCCGCAAGGAAGAACACAACCCCTGTCCTTCAATGAAAATCCAGCCACCCGCGACTGCGGCGATTGTTGCTTCAAAAGATCGCTAACTGTTGGAATTAACAATCTCTCCGGACTGCCACCACCCACCCGCTTCGTGCCTTGGCTACTAGTGGGTGGGGGCGCAGGCGGGATGTTTTTTTGCCGTTCGGTGGTGGCGCAATATATTTCGCTACCGGTCACCCGATCGCGCCAGTCATTGCCCATGATCCCATGAACACGCGGCGGACAACCCGTCCCCAGGCTCGCATGCCCCGGTCCTGTCACCGTGAAGGCATATGGATAATGTGCTTCCTGATACCAAGCCCCTTTGTCTAAAAATCGGTTGAAACCACCGGGCCCAAACAGGTCCTTGTAACGCATCAAATAATCGGCCCGCAGTTGGTCAAACACCAACATCACCGCCAGCTTGGCCCGTGGCTTGGCTACGGCTTTTTCCTGTGCGTTGGTTTGGGCGATCAAAGCGCCAATTGCAAACAATGCCAAAGCTTTTCGAAGCATGGTCGGTTCCGTCGAAGGGAAGCCATAGGCGGGATAAGCCCCCCGGCTATACCGGGAGACAGTTTGATAATTTTAGTTGAATTCACAAGTCCATACATGAAGACTTAACGAATATCCCGTTCAAAATCGGTTAGTTTGCCTTCACCGCTGCAAGCACACCACAATGCACCGCCGTGGGCGGCGTGGTCGATGTGGGTACAAAACCCGCGGCTCGTAGCATCCCGCGATATTCCGCCCGACTGTAAGCGCGCCCCTCAGTAAGGCTGAAAAGGGCAGCAGAATAGAGCGATTCCGCAAGCGGCCCATCCAGCGCATCGTTCAGAAACACATCATGAATGAACACCCTACCCCCTTCGGGAAGAGCCTCATGGCACTTGCAGAGAATCTCGTGGTTGGTGGCCAAATCCCAATCATGCAGGATATTTGATAACAAAATGCTGTCGGTCTTCGGATAAGCCTGGAAAAGATCGCCCGCCACCCTGTCCACACGGTCTGCCCCGGGCTCCCCCTCTAACAATTCCTTCGCTGTTTCCAACACCGAAGGCCGATCCAGCAGGGTCACACGCAATCCCGGATTGGCCCGAGCCAATGCCACCGCATAAATCCCCGAGCCGCCCCCAAGGTCGAGCAAGGTCTTCACGCCGTCCAAAGGTAATACTGAGGCCAACGCTGGGGCGCAAATCGCCGCCCTGCCTGAAAGCGCCAAAGTCAGCCGCTTAGCCGAACCGGCATCCTCCATCGCGCTCTCCATACCCTCACGATAAATAAACGCCCGACCCTCACCCTCACGGTTGTCATCCGGTGTGTCCCGTTTCAGCCGCTCTAGCAAGTGACGCACACCTGGAAGCTGATTAGTCAATCCAACATATCCCGTTATATCATATGTGTATCCTGGCACCAAAAACCGGCCGAGCTCCGTTAACCTCAATTCCGCCCCCGGCTGGCCCTGCACCAAATGCATTGCCCTCAAGGCGCAAAATAGCACCGTGAACGGCCTGTGCCCCAAGCCCAGCTCCATCCGCAATTGTTCTTCCGTGGCCGGCTCTTTGCCAAGACGGGCAAAAACACCCAATTCTTGGGCGCAAGCCAGTAGTTCCGTCTGAAAATTGCCGCGCACTAGGTCGAAAACAGGTGTCGGATCGACCGAAGGGGCAAGATGGGGCAGCATGATCGGTTCCGGGAAAGGGTATCGCATGGCGGCATTCGCTCGGAACGCCTACTCTGAATCCTTACAGATCTGAGGGCCCGAAGACAGGGGGCAAGCCTTTGGGGAACATAGGAAAAAAGGCGGTCGTGCTGCTAAGTGGCGGGCTGGATTCCAGCACAGTGCTTGCCATAGCCCGTAATCAGGGGTTCAACTGCCACGCCCTAACCGTGGCCTATGGCCAGCGCCACGAGGTTGAACTCGACGCCGCCGCTCGGGTTGCCGCCCATTTAGGGGCCGTTGAGCACCGGGTCGTGCGGGTCGATCTCGGCAGCTTTGGTGGCAGTTCACTCACGGCAGACATGCCTGTGCCCCTCGACCGGGCACACGATCAAATGACCGACATCCCTAATACCTATGTTCCCGCGCGCAACACGGTGTTTTTGTCACTGGCGTTGGCTTGGGCCGAGACTCTGGGTTGTTTCGACCTGTTCGCGGGCATGAACGCTATTGACTACTCCGGTTACCCCGACTGCCGGCCCGAATTTTTGCGCGCCTTCGAACAAACCGCCAATTTGGCGACCAAAGCAGGCGTGGAAGGGCAGGGGCATTTCCGGGTGCATGCGCCGCTTTTGCGTCTCGACAAGGCTGAAATTGTCCGTCTGGCCATAGCCTTGGATGTGGATTTAGCGCTCACCCACAGTTGCTATGCGCCCTTGGTAGGGGCCAAGCCCTGCGGCCGCTGTGACAGTTGCCAATTACGCCTGAAAGGTTTCCGCGAGGCGGGCCAAACCGACCCGCTCCAATACAGCTCATGAAAATCGCCGAGGTTTTTCATTCGATTCAGGGGGAGGGGTTGCTGGCAGGCATCCCCTCGGTGTTTGTGCGCACCTCGGGCTGCAATCTCCGTTGCTGGTTTTGTGACACTCCCTACTCATCTTGGGAGCCCGAGGGTGAAAAACTCGACCCCGCCGAAATCCTTCAGCAGGTTTTGGATATCGACTGCAAACATGTGGTCATCACCGGCGGCGAGCCAATGCTTTGGCCCAGCCTGGTTGAATTGGTGGATGGCCTGCGCCGGGCTGGTCGCCATGTGACGGTTGAAACCGCAGGCACCCTCGATGTGCCGCTCGTTTGCGATTTGGCTAGCATCAGCCCCAAACTCGCCAGCAGCACGCCCACCAGCCAAGAAAACGGCCGTTTCGCCCTCATGCACGAGCAGGCCCGCTGGCGTCCCGAAGTGATTGGCAAACTGATGGATCGCCAACCCTACCAGCTCAAATTTGTCGCCCACCAGCTTTCAGACTTGGCCGAAATCGAATCCATGCTTACCCAGCTTCCCCCCATCCAGCCCGACCGCATTCTCCTCATGCCCCAAGGCACCACCCCAAGCGAACTCTCCTCCCGTGCCTCCTGGGTTGCCAATGCCTGCCTACAACGCGGCTGGCGCTACGCCCCCCGCCTACACATCGACCTTTATGGTAACACCAGGGGTACATGAAAGGACCATGAGCGGCCCCCAAGAAAAGCTGGCCGCTACAAGTCCTGCTTGAACCAGCCCCCGCGTTGTCGTATCTTCTACGCACCCTCTCGCACCACCTATTATTTCAGACCCGGAGTACCGGCACATGTTCCGCTTTTGGCATAAGCCATTGGGTATCCCCGTATCTATAGGCTCAGGTTTGGCACTTTTAATTGGCTATGCCTCTGTGCAAGCCGATGGCAAACCCCAGCTCAAAAGCCCCACCGAAATCGACCAGATGCTCCTGGCCGAAATCAAAGATCGAGCCGAGGTCGAACCCAATCTCACCCACCTCAGCGATGTCATCGGCGCCCGCATGACAGGCAGCGACAATCTCAAGAAAGCCAACCAATGGGCCTCTGAAAAATTCAAGGCATACGGCCTGGAAAATGTAAAGCTTGAGCCATGGGAAATCCCCGCCGCCTGGGAACGCGGCCTCTGCAAAATGAAACTCGTTTCACCAGATAATGGCCGAGACATCCATGCCGCCGCCCGCGCTTGGACCCCCGGAACCAAGGGTAAAATCACCGGCCCCGTGATGCTGGTGCAGGCTACCAAGGCCGAGGAACTTAAAGCCTTCGAAGGCAAACTGAAAAACGCCATCATCATGCTCAGCAAACCCACTGAAATCACGCCCATCACCGAAATTGGTAAACCCAAGGCCCCCAAAGGCCCCGCAGCCAGCGGTGGAGGTGCTAGTAAGGCCGCCCAGCTCCCAAATGGTAAAGAAGCTAACCCACCCGTAAC
>Ga0255124_1000180_pt1 | contig 23494 bp, 19 predicted proteins | sample Law_Cont_RepB_8d_FD_188564 | JGI IMG/M metagenome (GOLD analysis project Ga0255124, IMG submission 188564) | Freshwater microbial communities from St. Lawrence River, New York, United States - Law_Cont_RepB_8d | ecosystem: Environmental > Aquatic > Freshwater > River | place: USA: New York... | reverse complement strand
CCACTCTCCAGCCCCCAACCCTTGCCCCCCGGCCCACTCCTGGTCAGGTCGTTCCTGAGCAGCGTGCAGGCCGGTTTCCCCTCTCCGGCCGAAGACCACCACATCGAGCGCATCGACCTGATGAGCCAGCTCATCAAGCACCCGCAAGCCACTTTCATGCTGCGCGTGAGCGGCGAATCCATGCGCGACGCGGGCATCCTGGACGGCTCGGTTGTGCTGGTGGACAAGGCCATCCAGCCCGAAAGCGGACACACCGTCATCGCCGTGGTCGATGGCGAATTCACCTGCAAGACCCTGCAGGTCCTGCCTGGCGGCATGCGCCTGAAGGCCGCCAACCCCGACTACCCCGACATCGTGCCCAAGGACGGCCAGACCGTGGAAATCTGGGGCGTGGTCGTGGCCAGCATCGTGCAACACGCGGCCTGACATGCTCGCCCTCATCGACGGCAACAACTTCTACGTCTCGTGCGAGCGCGTCTTTCAGCCCTGGCTCAAAGGCCGCCCGGTGGTGGTGCTGTCCAACAACGACGGCTGCGCCATCGCCCGCAGCGACGAAGCCAAAGCGCTGGGCATCAAGATGGGTGCGCCCTACTTCCAGCTGCGCGAGCTCGAGCGCGACGCCGGCCTGATCGCCCTGTCGGCCAACTTCGCGCTGTATGGCGACATGAGCGAGCGCATGATGAGCCTGGCCGCAGGCTTGGGCCACACGCAAGAGGTCTACTCCATCGACGAAAGCTTTGTGGACCTGAGCGGCATCCCCGGTGACCTGGTGCGCCGTGCCCGCACCCTGCGCCGGCGCATCCTGCAGTGGATCGGCATCCCGACTTGCATCGGCATCGGGCCCACCAAGACCCTGGCCAAACTGGCCAACGCGATTGCCAAAAGCGCCGAGCGCAAACCCGGCAGCTACCCGGCGCAGCACGCACAAATCTGCCACCTGGGCGCCTGCAGCCGCGACGAACTCCGGGCCCTGCTGGCCGCCACCGAAGTGGGCGAAGTCTGGGGCGTGGGCCCCAGGATCGGCGCCCAGCTGCGCGCACAAGGCATCCACACCGCGCTCGACCTGCAAGGCATGAGCCCGGCCGCCGCCAAAGCCGGCTGGTCGGTGGTGCTGGAAAAAACCGTGCGCGAACTGGGCGGCACGCCCTGCATCGCCTTTGAAGACGAGCCCCCCGCCAAACAACAAATCGCCTGCACCCGCTCCTTTGGCCACCCGGTGACCGAGTTGACCGAGCTGCAAGAAGCCATCACCGAATTCGCCTGCCGGGCCGCAGAAAAACTGCGCCAGCAACACAGCCACACGGGCCACATCATGGCCTTCATCCGCACCAGCCCCTTTCGCCAGCAAGATGCGCAGTACAGCCGCAGCGCCAGCATTCCCCTGCCCAGCCCCACCAGCGACAGCGCGCACATCACCCAAGCGGCCAACGCGATCTTGAAACGCATCTACCGCCCCGGCTACCGATACGCCAAAGCCGGCGTGATGCTGATGGACCTGCAGCCCGCCAGCCGCGAACAGCTGACGCTGGACTTTGACGACACCATGCCCGACAACCGCGTGCGCCTGATGCACGCGATGGACCAGCTGAACCAACGCTACGGACGCGGCACCCTGAAACTGGCCAGCGCAGGCGCCCCCCGGGCACGCAAGCTGTGGGCGATGAAACAAGAAAAGATGTCGACGGGGTACACCACGGACTGGCGGGGTTTGGTGGTGGTGGATCGGTGACCGATGCGGGGTGGTGACTTTTGAACACACGCTCTGCTGGGGACACACAGCGGCGGGTGCAAACATTACATGGAAGACGGCGAAGGGCTGATCACCGTGTGCCGGACTTCACCATCCGCGTGGGCGAAGCGCTGCGTCACGCAGCGTTGGACCCGTTTGCACAAACCAGCTTGGCGCAATACGAAGACCAAACCTTCCGCCTGCTTGAACGCTTTCGGCCAGCGCCAGCGTTTTGGGATACGGATGCTAAACGGTTTGGATTTTTTGAAAGGCGGGGATTACGTGGCGAATGGCAGCTGAACAGCGAAAGAATCCGATCTGTTGAAGCCATCCAAAGCGCCGGTCATGATGCAATCGCTGTAGCCTCACACAGTTCGACGAACTCTGGCCGTCGCTCCGTCAACCATGCGCGCAACTCTTCAACATATGGTGCCCAAGCAGGAGACAGGGCTGCGACCCTGACGATACTGGCCAATCCTATGGAGCGATGGACATTTAGCGTCTGAATAATTAGTTTGACGAAAAAATGTGAGTCATCTACTGCCTGGATCTCATTGGCCAGCTCAATAATTTCATTTACACCTACATCCTCCTGCTGGGGTAGATCGCGGATCATCCTATGTAGCTGCGGCTCAGGCGACAAAGAGACACCAGCCGTGGCTCTAAGCTTCCTGACTCCGTCGATGCAACTCTGCCTTCGCTGTTCGGCGTGCTCTTCCGTACCGGTCAGTACCACTTTGACACGGGTAAGTTGTTCCTCTTGAGTGGAATATAAGTCTCCATCGAGAAGGAATAATTGACTGTTTAGATCATGGCCTCCAGACAGGATCAATCCGGCTGCCAGTGTGAAACAGTTCGTCGCCGCTCCGTACTTTGTAACGTTAGCGACCCTCTTCAAGCCCAATCTGGATAATTCGTACTCAGCGATGGCCTGTGCCATTTCATCTTCGACAAAAATCTCGAGTGGGCGATCCTGTACTCCGGTGAGCCGCTTGAGAGCGTCAGGCTTAGTGTTGGAGAAACAATAGGTCTTTGGCGGCCGCCCACCAATCGTATGAATGTGCTTGATACTAACCATCTCCGTGAGATCAAGAATCGCTTCTCGGTGCGTGGTGAATACGATCTGTAATGACCTCTCCGCCGCGCGCTGGAATAAGATGCGAATTAACTGAGTCAGAGCCGCCGTGTGCAGCAGCAGGTCTATCTCATCGATCAGGATAAGGGCGAATTTCGGTGCATTGAAGACTGCAGATAGGATTTCAAGTACACGTTGTTCACCAGCACCCATCGCAAGGGCTGAATATCGGGTACCAAGGAGGGCAAGGCCGGGGTACTGTCGCCCAGCGTGTGCACGATGAAGGTTCAGTTCGTTGTACGCACGATTGAAAACAGTGCTCATCTTGGCCATGATGAGGCCAGCGTCGGCATGAGCTTCCGTTTGATAGTTGATCGCAGAGGTATAGGTTTCTTCTTCGATGCGCGGCACGCACGACTTGATCCCAATAAATCGGACATACCGTTCCGGACGATTGGCGTAGCGTGGTGACCAACGGTCTGCGTTCTTGCGGTACTCTGTGCGCAAGTTATCTAAGACTATCTGCTCGTCTCGGTACGTGTGGCTCATCGTCAGGGAGCTGCCTGCCCAAGTGGCATCCGTGGTCGGGGTAAAGAAGCCTCGAAACTGCCAGTTCTGCTGGTCGACACCTGGTACTGGTTTGTAGCAGCAGGCAAGCGCGTGCAAGATCGTTGACTTGCCGCAACCGTTAGGGCCCAGGATGGCAGTGAGAGGCTTCTCATCTAACCTAATCTCGTCGAGCTCCGTGATGCCCTTTAACTTCTTAATACTAAGGCTGTGGGTGACTTGTTGACTTATAGCCATAGGGGATGTTTTCCTTGGTTGTCATGCCTTCTTGCCAAGCTGCCTTCAGCTTGAACTTGTGCATGACCTTTCCTCCTATAAATAATAACTTCGCTTAATTTTTAAAACGCATATTCAATTAGAAATTTGCTAATAGATATAGCTTTTTTGAGTTAGCCCCCTGAATCTCAGTCACGACTATTCGTTAAATGAACAAAATTGGAAACGCGTCAAATTTGCCAGTTATCCCATTGCAGGATCAAAGTTAAAAATTGGGGACAATCAAAAGCAGTACCAACAAGCCACCCCCCCGCACATGACCGACCAGCCCGATCCATCGTCCACCGTCGGTTATTACAACGACCGCGCCGAGCAGTTTTTCAGCTCTACTTTGCGGGTGGATATGGATCCGATTTACGAGCGCTTTCTTGATGGGCTTTCCCCGGGCGCATTCATCTTGGATGCCGGTTGCGGATCGGGGCGTGATGCGCGTGCATTTGCTGACCGGGGTTTCAACGTCAGCGCTTTTGATGCCTCTGTTGAATTGGCCAAGCGGGCCACCGAATACTGTGGTTTTGCGGTGGATGTTCGGCGTTTTGAAGATGTGGACGAGGTCACCCAATACGATGCGATCTGGTGCTGCGCCAGCCTGCTGCATGTGCCCCTTTCTGATATGCCGAGGGTGTTGTCGAAATTGTGGGCAGCACTCAAAGCAGGTGGCCGCATTTATGTGAGCTACAAGCTGGGCAGCGGCGAGCGTGAGCACGACGGGCGACGATTCACCGATGCCGATGAGGACACCGTGCGTGCTTGGCTGGGTGCCATGCCCGAGCTGCTGCGCATGGAATTGTGGCAAACCCAAGACCAACGGCCAGACCGAACGGAAAACTGGACCAATGCTTTGGCACACCGCTCAACCGGGCTTGCTAAGCGGCTTGTCACAGGGGGCGACGATCATTTTTTGCCGCACCTGTCGGCTGCTTTTGCGCAGTCCAACCAGGCTGATTTGGCAGTGTCATTTGTCAAGACCTCGGGGCTGCGTTTGCTGTTGCCCGATTTGCAAGCCATGGCCGAAGCAGGTGATACCCACCGGGTACGGGTGTTGACCAGCGACTATTTGGATATCACCGACCCAGAGGCTTTACGCTTGTTGCTGTTGCTGCAAGAAAGCGGTGCCGAGGTGCGTGTGTACACCACCCCAAACCAAGACAGCTTTCACCTCAAGGCCTATGTGTTCGCCCGCTTTGATGAAGGTCAACTGGTATCCGGCACCGCCTTCATCGGGTCCAGCAACATCAGCAAGCAGGCTTTGCGCGATGGGCTGGAGTGGAACTACCGCGTGGTGTTTCCGCAAGATGCCGGTTATCTGGAAGCACGCGAACGGTTTGAAGATCTTTTTGCACACCCCAAAACCGTTACTTTGACCGACAGCTGGATCGAGGCCTATGAACAGCGGCGCTTGCCGCCCTCCCGTTCGGTGGCACCCGGCAGTCACGAACAAGAGGCACCACCACTGCCCAACGACATTCAGAATGAAGCCTTGACAGCGCTGTCTGACACCCGCGAAAACGGGTATCGGCGCGGCTTGGTGGTTTTGGCGACGGGTCTCGGCAAGACATGGCTGGCTGCTTTTGACGCGGTGCGCATGGGAGCACGGCGCATTTTGTTTGTGGCGCATCGGGAAGAAATTTTGAGCCAAGCAGCGGCCACCTTCATCCGCATCTTGCCCGGCAAGCGTGTGGGATATTTCACCGGCCGTAGCCGTGATAGCGATGTGGATGTGTTGTGCGCATCGGTACAAACGCTGGGCAAAGCGGCGCACTTGGAACGATTTGCACCCCAGCACTTCGATTACATCGTGGTGGACGAATTCCACCACGCCGCTGCAGCCACCTACAAGCGCTTGTTGGCGCACTTTGCACCTTCGTTTTTGTTGGGTTTGACGGCCACACCAGAACGCACAGACCAGTCTGACATCTTGACTTTGTGTGACGACAACCTGGTCTTCGGATGCAACCTGTTTGCGGGAATCACCAGCAGCCTGTTGGCCCCGTTTCATTACTACGGCGTTCACGACGAATCTGTCGATTACAAGGAGGTGCCGTGGCGCAATGGACGCTTTGATCCTGAAGAACTGTCGAACAAATTGGCCACCTTGGCGCGTGCGCGTCATGCCCTGGTGCAGTGGCGTGCCAAGGCCCAGCGGCGTACGCTGGCGTTTTGTGTATCTACCCGGCATGCCGATTACATGGCAGAGCATTTCACGAGGGCTGGCGTGTCGGCCGCTGCGGTATATGCGGGCTCTGTGCTGGGGCGTGCACAGGCGCTCGAAAAACTGGAAGACGGCAGTTTGCAAGTTTTGTTCTCGGTGGATTTGTTCAATGAGGGCGTGGACTTGCCCAGCATTGACACGGTGCTGATGCTCCGGCCCACCGAATCCAAAATTTTGTTTTTGCAGCAGCTGGGGCGTGGCCTGAGGCGGCACGAGGGCAAACAGCAGTTGGTGGTGCTGGACTTCATTGGCAATCACCAGGCCTTTTTAGGCAAACCACAAGCCTTGTTTGGCGTGGGTGCCACCTACAAAGCCTTGGCAGAGTTTGGACGCAAGGCAGAAAAGAATGCACTGGAGCTGCCAAACGGTTGTTACGTCAATTACGACTTGTCAATCATCGAGTTTCTGAAATCGCTCGATGGTGCTGGAACGCAAAAAGATTACGAGGCGCTTCGGGCCGTGCTGGGCCGCAGGCCCACTCTCACTGAGTTTTTCCACTCGGGCAGCAGCATACAAGACATGCGCCGACGTGAAGGTCATTGGTTTGCATTGGTCCAAAGCATGGATGATTTTTCTGCGGACGAGACTGCTGTTGCAGAGCGTTTCCAAATGCTCTTGCGCGAAGTCGAAACCACGGCCATGACCAAAAGCTTCAAGGCCGTCACGCTAGAGGCTTGGCTGGAACTGGATGGCCTGCGCCAGCCTGTTGCGTTGGACGCATTGGCCGTCCATTCGCGTGCGGTGCTCGAGCGTCGTCGTCCTTTGCTGTCTGATCTCGATGCCAAGATGCTGGCCACCCCGGGCACCGATACCGCGTGGACGCGGTATTGGCTCGACAACCCCATCAAAGCCTGGACAGGCGGCAACCTCAAAAGCCCTGCATCGGTACCGTTCGTGGTGCGTGACGGCTGCTTTGGCCTCAAACAAACCATTGCGGAATCGGACGCAGCACCACTGTCGGTGATGCTGCAAGAGCTGGTGGATTACAGACTGGCCGCTTACGAAGTGCGCAGGGTGGCTGTGGAGCCCGTCAGCAACGTGATTCCCTTTCCGACGAAGCAGCGCGAGGTCGTGGAGTTGCCGTATTTTCCCAACCTCAAAATTGCTTGCGGCCATTTCAAGACTGGGCGTGCGGACGCCGAAGAGCACAGGGCTTTGCCACTGGCTTATGGCACGCTGGACCCCAGTCGCCATTTCATTGCACGCGCCTCCGGCAACTCGATGAATGGTGGAAAAAATCCGGTGTTGGACGGTGACTATTTGCTGCTGGAGTTGATCACACCCAGTCGGGCGGGCTCGATCACAGGCAACGTCGTGGCCATTGAGCGGCAAGACGACAGCGGCGACAACCAATACCTGCTGCGGGTGGTCACCAAGGGCCGTGATGGCCAATACATTTTGAAAGCCAACAACCCGGACTACGAAGACCTGACCGCCACCGACGACATGCGCACAATGGCTCGTCTACGCAGCATCATCGACCCACTGGATCTCGCGCTCGGTGAGTCCTTCATGCGCGAAGACATTCCGCCGCTTTTTGGTGAATCTTTTAACCCAGGTAACTGGAATGCCGGCCATGTGGTGTTGGCCGAGAAAATGGCGCACATCCTGCTGGTCACGATCAACAAGCAGGGCAAGGCGGACGAACACAAATACTTGGACCACTGGATCGATGACAACCATTTTCATTGGCAAAGTCAGAACGCCACCGACCCAACCAGCAAACGCGGCGACGAAATCATCCGTCACGCCGCTTTAGGCATCGACATCCACCTCTTTGTGCGCGACACCAAGCTGGCTGTCGGCAAGGCTGCACCGTTCACTTATCACGGCCGCGTGCGCTACCAGTCGCACCAGGGCAGCAAGCCCATGAGCGTGGTTTTTCGGCTGCAGGTCATGGGCTCAAGCCCTCTTGATTGAACAAGCATTCACCTAGCCCCCCCCAGCTCTATGACAGTTGCTGGCGGGGAGCTCACCTCGGCTCAAGTACCATGGTTTGCCAAGAAGGTATCCGGAGGGTAAGATACGTGCCGGATCTGAACCCCGGCTCGTCTGGTCATTAGGATTCCACCGGGGCCCGCGAGGGCCCCTTTTTTATAGCCGCACAATATGCAATGGGTCTCTGGGCGATGCGTGTTTACACACAATGGGTGCCAGACGACCAAAATAATTCTGACCGGATTTCTTTTTCATATAGGCCGATGGCGCCAAATGTTGATAGAGCAAAAATGCCGTGACATCCACCAATTGAATGAAATACGAGTGACTGGAGTCCCGGTAGTTCGGGTCTTCGATGATGGTTCTGATTTGCAGGTTGCGATAGCCTGACGATTGCTGATTGGGTACAGGATTGAACGCTCGCATGCGTCGGAGCAAAGCGTTGAGCTTCTTTTCATCAGATCGATCCGGGAAAAGCATGCCCATTTCGTCCGGGTTTCTAGGCCCCGGAAAATTCCTATGCTTGAGCGTGTTTTCAAACCGCTGAATCAATGCTGTCCAAGCGGCTTCAAAAACATCATACGTTGCAGGCTTATTGGCTTTGTCCACCACGACACAGATGAGGCTCAGATCGGGCATGCTGGCAAGCTTGTCAGCATAGCGGCGGAGTATTTCAAGCCGTTGGTGCTTGGGGATACGCACCAAACCACCTGGTTTGGAAAGCATAGGGCTGGCATGGATCTCTTCTCTCAGCCTGAGACCGAAATCGGTTTTTTGCTCTCTACGAAACGCAATCAGCCCATCCAATGTCTGACGCCAGCGAAGTTCGTGCAGCACAAGGCCCGTCAATACGAAATAGCGCGTTGGCGAGCCAGTCAGGCCAATATCGCCACTTTCATCCACATACATCAAATACATGGTTCAAAGCCTCCCCAGGCAAGATGAGATGGCCGAAACGCACCGGACTCTGTGGCCCTTGATGGTGTGTACTTTAGCGGGGTGATTACAAGCTCTTGAGTCCTATCAGTTTTCTTCCAATTTCCGAATTCGGATGTGATAAAAATTAGATATCAATATTCCCCGCCCGCAGCGCATTGCTCTCAATGAAGTGGCGGCGTGGCTCGACTTCGTCGCCCATGAGCATGGTGAAGACGCGGTCGGCTTCGATGGCGTCGTCGATCTGCACGCGCAGCAGGCGGCGCACGGTGGGGTCCATGGTGGTTTCCCACAGCTGAGCGGGGTTCATCTCGCCCAGGCCCTTGTAGCGCTGGCGGCTGGTGGTGCGTTCGGCTTCGCTGATGAGCCAGTGCATGGCCTGGCGAAAGTCGCCTACTTTTTCTTCTTTCTGGCGTTCGCCTTCGCCCCGGCTGGCTTTGGCGCCTTCGCCCAGCAGGCCACGGAAGGTCTCTGCGGCTTCGGCCAGAGCGCCGTAGTCGGCACCGTGCACAAAGTCTTGCGTGATGGTGCTGCTCTTGATGTTGCCGTGGTGGCGGCGGCTGATGCGCAGGATGGGCTTGTCGGTGCGCACATCAAACTCGGCGGCCACTTCGGCGGGCACACCGGTGGTGTTGAGTTCGCGCAGCTTGGCTTGCAGCGCGGGGGCGCAGGCGGCGGCTTCCTCCATGGTGTCCAGGTTGAGCGACACGCCGTCGGCCATGGCACGCAGGGCTTCGGCGTCCATGAAGTTGGACAGGCGTGCAATGACTTGTTCGGCCACCTGGTGCTTGCGGGCCAGGGCTTCGAGGGTTTCGCCGCTCAGCACTTGCGGCGCAGTGCCACCGGTGCTGATGCTGGCGTCCTTGAGCGCGATGCGCAGCAAAAAGCCGTCGAGCGCCGGTCCGTCTTTGAGGTACAGCTCTTCCTTGCCGGCCTTGACTTTGTAGAGCGGCGGCTGGGCGATGTAGATGTGGCCGCGCTCGACCAGGTCGGGCATCTGGCGGTAAAAGAAGGTGAGCAGCAGGGTGCGGATGTGGGCGCCGTCCACGTCGGCGTCGGTCATGATGATGATGCGGTGGTAGCGCAGTTTGTCGACGTTGAAGTCGTCGGTGCCGCTCTTGCCGGATTCGGCCGTGGCTTTGCCGATGCCGGTGCCCAGGGCGGTGATGAGCGTGACGATTTCGTTGCTGGTCAGCAATTTTTCGTAGCGGGCTTTTTCCACGTTCAGGATCTTGCCGCGCAGGGGCAGGATGGCCTGGAATTTGCGGTCGCGGCCTTGCTTGGCCGAGCCGCCGGCGGAGTCGCCCTCGACGATGTAGATTTCGCACAGGGCCGGGTCTTTTTCCTGGCAGTCGGCGAGTTTGCCGGGCAGACCCATGCCGTCGAGCACGCCTTTGCGGCGGGTCATTTCGCGGGCTTTGCGGGCCGCTTCACGGGCGCGGGCGGCTTCGACGATCTTGCCGCAGATGATCTTGGCATCGTTGGGACGCTCTTCGAGGAACTCGGTCAAGGCCTTGGCCACGATGTCTTCGACCGGGGCGCGCACTTCGCTCGACACCAGCTTGTCTTTGGTCTGGCTGGAGAACTTGGGCTCGGGCACCTTGACGCTCAAGACGCAGCACAGGCCTTCGCGCATGTCGTCGCCGCTGACTTCGACCTTTTGCTTCTTGGCGATTTCGTTGGCCTCGATGTATTTGCTGATGACGCGGGTCATGGCGGCGCGCAGGCCGGTCAGGTGGGTGCCCCCATCACGCTGGGGGATGTTGTTGGTGAAGCACAGCACCGATTCGTTGTAACCGTCGTTCCATTGCATGGCGACTTCGACGCCGATGCTGGTGCCGGGGATGCCGCCATAGCTGTCGGCCGGGCGCTCGCCCAGGGCATGGAAGGCGTTGGGGTGCAGCACTTTTTTGTTGGCGTTGATGAAGTCGACAAAGCCCTTGACGCCACCTGCGCCCGAAAAGTCGTCTTCTTTGCCGCTGCGTTCGTCCTTGAGGCGAATGCGCACGCCGTTGTTGAGGAACGAGAGTTCGCGCAGACGCTTGGCCAGAATTTCGTAGTGGAAATCGGTGTTCTGGGTGAAGATTTCCACGTCGGGCAGAAAGTGCACTTCGGTGCCGCGCTTGTCGGTGGCACCCGTGACGCGCATGGGCGAGACCTCAATGCCGTCCACGGTCTCGAGCAATCGGTTTTGCACAAAGCCTTTGGCAAAGTCGATCTGGTGGACTTTACCTTCGCGCCGCACCGTCAGGCGCAGCCATTTGCTCAAGGCGTTGACGCAGGACACGCCCACGCCGTGCAGGCCGCCCGAGACCTTGTAGCTGTTCTGGTTGAACTTGCCGCCGGCGTGCAACTCGGTGAGCGCAATCTCTGAGGCGCTGCGCTTGGGCTCGTGCTTGTCGTCCATCTTGACGCCGGTGGGGATGCCACGGCCGTTGTCGGTCACGCTGATGGAGTTGTCGGAGTGGATGGTGACCACGATGTCGTCGCAGTGGCCGGCCAAGGCTTCGTCAATCGAGTTGTCAACGACCTCGAACACCAGGTGGTGCAGACCGGTGCCGTCAGACGTGTCTCCGATGTACATGCCGGGGCGCTTGCGCACGGCTTCCAGGCCCTCCAGGATCTGGATGGAGCCCTCGCCATAGCCTTCGGACGCGCCCGCCTGGTTGGCGTCAATCTTGGGTTGTGCGGTGGTGAAAGCGTCTTCGCTGGGCTTGATGTCGTCGGTCATGTTCAATTTTCTCTGTCGCTTGAATGGCCGAAACCCGCGAAGGGTCGCGGGTTTCGATAAGGTCTATTGCCGTAGGGCGCGGGCCTTAAATGCGCATCGGCATCACCACATATTTGAAGTTGTCGTTGTCGGGGATCGTGATCAGCGCCGAGCTGTTGGCGTCGGCCAGATCGATGCGGACCATGTCCTGGCCCATATTGCCCAGCACATCGATGATGTAGGTGACGTTGAAGCCGATCTCGATGCTGTCGCCACCGTAATCGATGTCGAGTTCGTCCACGGCTTCTTCCTGCTCGGCGTTGGTGGAGGCCACGCGCAGTGTGCCGGGGTCGAGGTTCAGGCGCACGCCCTTGAACTTGTCGCTGGTCAGGATGGCGGTGCGCTGCAGGCACGACAGCAGGGCCTGGCGGCCCAGCGTGACGTTGTTGCGATGGCCCTTGGGGATGACGCGGTTGTAGTCGGGGAATTTGCCCTCAACCAGTTTGGTCACGAATTCCATGCCATCAAAGCTGAACTTGGCCTGGTTGTTGGCAAACTGCATGTCGATGGCCCCTTCGGCATCGGACAGCAGGCGCTGCATCTCGAGCACGGTCTTGCGCGGCAGGATGACTTCCTGGCGGGTGGGCACTTCGACGTCGAGCGTGGCCGAGGTGTAGGCCAGGCGGTGGCCATCGGTGGCGACCAGGCTCAGTTTGTTGCCCTCGGCCACAAACAGGATGCCGTTGAGGTAATAGCGGATGTCGTGCACGGCCATGGCAAACGAGACCTGACCGAGCAACTGCTTGAGGGTTTTTTGTGGCACGCTGAACACGGGGCCGAAGCTGGCGGCTTCTTGCACCAGCGGGAAGTCTTCTGCGGGCAGGGTCTGCAGTGTGAATTTGGATTTGCCGCCCTTGAGAATTAATTTGGCTTGCGAAGACTCCAGGCTCACGGTCTGGTCGGCGGGCATGGTGCGCAAAATGTCAATGAGTTTGCGCGCCCCCACGGTGGTGGTGAAGTCGCCCGGGTCGCCGTCCATCTCGGCCGTGGTGCGGATCTGGATTTCCAGGTCGCTGGTGGTCAACTGCACAGCACGGCCCGTTTTGCGGATCAACACGTTGGCCAGAACGGGCAGGGTGTGACGCCGCTCAACGATGCCGGACACGGATTGCAGCACGGACAGCAATTTGTCTTGGGTGGCCTTCAGGACGATCATTTGTCTACCTTTGATGGTTTTTGGCGCCGCCACTCAGGGCTGGACGATTTTCGTGACAACACGCATTTTCGCTGTTTTTTGGGCAAAAACGGCCTTCTTGCAGGGCAAATCACGGAAAACCGGGCTGCTAAGCGAAGGCATGCCATTTCAGCCCTTGAGGGTCTGCTCGAGCACATGGAGCTGCTGGTTCAGCTCGGTCATTTGCTGGCGTTCGGCGCTGATCTTGCGCACCGCATGGAGCACGGTGGTGTGGTCACGGCCGCCAAACAGCTCGCCAATCTCGGGCAGGCTCTTTTGGGTCATTTCCTTGGCCAAGTACATGGCAATCTGGCGCGGCCGGGCAATGCTGGCGGGGCGCTTTTTGCTGTACATGTCGGCGACCTTGATCTTGTAGTAATCGGCCACCGTTTTCTGGATGTTTTCAACGCTGATCTGCCGGTTCTGGATGGACAGCAGGTCACGCAGGGCGTCGCGGGCCAGCTGGATGGAGATTTCCTTTTGGTTGAAGCGTGAATAGGCCAGAATTTTGCGCAGGGCGCCTTCGAGTTCGCGGACGTTGGAGCGCACGTTTTTGGCCACGAAAAACGCGACCTCTTCGGGCATTTCGCTGCCTTCGCTGACAGCCTTGTTGATCAGAATCGCCACGCGCATTTCAAGTTCGGGCGGCTCCATGGCCACCGTCAGGCCAGAATCAAAACGCGAAACCAGCCGCTCATGGATGTCGGCCAGGCCCTTGGGGTAGGTGTCGCTGGTCATGACGATGTGCGATTTCTTGGCCAGCAGAGCCTCGAAAGCGTTGAAAAACTCTTCCTGGGTGCGGTCCTTGTTGGCAAAGAACTGCACATCATCGATCAGCAACAGGTCCAGCGAGTGGTAATGCTGCTTGAACTCGTCAAATGTCTTGCGTTGGTAAGCCTTAACCACATCCGACACAAATTGTTCTGCGTGGATGTAGAGAACCTTGGCGTCCGGGCGGTCAGCCAGCAACTTGTTGCCGATGGCGTGCATGAGGTGGGTCTTGCCCAAACCTACGCCACCGTAGATGAACAGCGGGTTGTACAAATGCCCGGGAGAGCCCGAGACGTGCATGGCCGCGGCGCGTGCCATGCGGTTGGCCGTGCCCTCGACCAGGTTGTCAAAATTCAGCGCTCTGTTGAGGCGGCTGCGAAAGGCGTTGGACACTGGCTCATCGGCCACTGCAGTGGCTTCTGCCGGCATTTCCATGACCGATGGGGTGGAAATTTTTGTTGTTTTTACAAGGCTTTCGCGCGGAGTGATCACCAACTCCACCTTGACTGGGTGGCCTTGCAAATTGGCCAGCAAGTCTGCCAAACGTGCGGCATATTGCGCACGTATCCAGTCCAGCTTGAAGCGGTTGGCCACGTGGATGGTGACGGTTTGCTGGTCCTCTGAAACTTGCGCGGCGAGCGGCTTGATCCAGGTGTTGAATTGCTGTTCAGGCAACTCGCGTGCCAATTCGCCCATGCAGGCTTGCCACAAGGTTTGACCTGCATCTGCCTGGAATTCCGGCGACATTCCCTCGATCATTGAGTACTTTTTTATTGTGGACAGAAGTGGTCAAGAAGCGCTGCGGACCGGGCTTTATCAAGAGCTTATCCACATGCCAAAAGATGGTGAAGCCAGATCATAAACCACATCGCTTGGCCTACACACCGGGGACACCCTGATGGACGAAAATACAGTCCATTTGCCGCTGCCCTTAAAGTTTGCGATAATCTTGGGTTTCGCCCAAAGTCAATCCATAGCGTTGGGCACAAAGGAACAGTCATGAAACGCACCTACCAACCATCCAAGACACGTCGCGCCCGTACCCACGGCTTTCTGGTTCGCATGAAAACCCGCGGCGGTCGCGCCGTGATCAATGCACGCCGCGCCAAGGGCCGCAAGCGCCTGGCTGTCTAATGACTGCCTTGCCGTCTGTTCGTGGCTGGTCGCCACTGCGGGCGGCTAAAGCCGGGGCTTGGTCATCGTGCAGCGTCTGAAAACACGCCCACAATTTCAGGCTGCCCTGGCGGGTGGCACAGTCTCGCGAACTGCGCATTTTGCGTTGCACCGCATGAACTTGTCCCTCCCCGCGCCCCTCTCTCCAGACAACCCCGAAGCCGTCCAGCCAGTCCCTCTGGCGGATCGGGCTCTTTTTGATTTGCCCGATGTCTGGATGGGTGCGATGGTGCCCAAACGCTGGGCGCGCAATGCCGTGACCCGCAATGCCATCAAACGTCAGATCTACACCGTGAGCGCGCGTTTTGGTGATCGACTGCCCGTGGCAGCCCACGTGGTCCGCCTGCGCACCACGTTTGACCGCAAACTGTTCATCAGCGCCAGTTCTGTGCACCTCAAACTGGCGGTGCGTGAAGAGCTGGAACAGTTGTTTGCACGCGCATTGCACCATGACACACCACAAGAGGTGCCGGCATGATCATGCAAAAACTGCTGACCGGTGTTGTTCGGGCTTACCGCTTGCTCCTGAGCCCCTGGCTCGGGTCATCTTGCCGCTTTGAGCCCAGTTGTTCGGCCTATGCACTTGAAGCCCTGACATTGCATGGCGCGGCAGCTGGCAGTTATCTGACCGTGCACCGCCTGGTGCGTTGCGGCCCTTGGTGCAAGGGTGGCCATGACCCCATTCCCATGCAGGCACCTCGCCTGTTCTCTGCTTTGTTATCCCCTACGTCGTCAAAGAAGACCCCATGAACGATATCCGTCGCACCATCCTTTGGGTGATTTTTGGTTTTTCCCTGGTTTTGCTTTGGGACCAATGGCAATTGCACAACGGCAAAAAGGCCACGTTTTTCCCCAAACCGGAAGCGGTATCGTCGGCCCCGGTCAGCAGCGCCCCGGCCAGCAACGCCAATGCCCTGCCATCGGCCTCTGTCACCGTGACGGCCTCGCCCGGCCAGGTGCCTTCATCGGCAGCCAGCGCATCGGCCACGGTGCGTGAAAAAATCGAGGTCGAAACCGATGTGCTCAAGCTCAGCTTTGACACGAACGGCGGCTCACTGGTGCGCAGCGAATTCACGCAACATCGGGATTTGGTTGACGCCCAGAAGAACATGGTGCTGCTGGACCAAAGCAGCAACCGCGTCTACATGGCGCAAACCGGGCTGATCGGGGGTGACTTTCCGACCCACCAGTCGCCCATGGTGTTCAGTGGCGAGCGCCGCCTGAAAGACGGCCAGAACGAGCTGACCTTGCGCTTCGAATCGGCCGAATCCAAAGGCGTCAAGCTGATCAAGACCTACACCTTGCAGCGCGGCAGCTACGTCATCAACGTGAAGCACGAAGTGGTCAACAACGGCAGCGCGCCCGTCTCGCCGCAGCTTTACATGCAGTTGGTCCGCGATGGCAACAAGCCCGAGGGCGAGTCTTCTTTTTACTTCACATTCACCGGTCCGGCCATTTACACGGACGCCAAAAAATACACCAAGGTGGACTTCGAGGACATCGAAAAGAACAAGGCCGAAGTCGACAAATCCTCCACCAATGGCTATGTGGCCATGGTGCAGCATTACTTTGCCAGCGCCTGGCTGCTGCCCGATGGCATCCAGCGCGAGAACTTTGTGCGCAAGGTCGACACCAACCTGTATGCGGTGGGCATGATCACGCCCTTGGCCGAGCTGGCGCCCGGCCAGTCCAGAAGTCTGAGCAATCAGTTGTTCAGCGGCCCCCAGGAAGAGAAAGTGCTGGAGGCCTTGACGCCTGGCCTGGACCTGGTGAAGGACTACGGCTGGCTGGCCATGTTGTCCAAGCCCTTGTACTGGCTGCTGGATCAACTGCACAGCGTCTTGCAAAACTGGGGCTGGGCCATCGTGGCCTTGGTGCTGCTGATCAAGATCGCCTTTTACTGGCTCAATGCCAAGGCCTACGCCAGCATGGCCAAGATGAAGGCGATCAACCCCCGCGTGATGGAGATGCGTGAGCGCCTGAAAAACAACCCGCAGCAAATGCAGCAGGAGATGATGAAGATCTACCGTGAGGAGAAGGTGAACCCCATGGGCGGTTGCTTCCCGATCATGGTGCAAATTCCTGTGTTCATCGCGCTGTACTGGGTGCTGTTGTCCAGCGTCGAGATGCGCAATGCGCCCTGGGTGGGCTGGATCCAGGATTTGTCGGCACCGGACCCTTACTTCATCCTGCCCTTGATCATGACGCTGACCACCTTGCTGCAAACGGCACTCAACCCTGCGCCACCCGATCCGATGCAGGCCAAGCTGATGTGGATGATGCCGCTGATTTTCTCGGTGATGTTTTTCTTCTTCCCGGCGGGTCTGGTGCTGTACTGGATCACCAACAACATCCTGTCGATCGCACAGCAGTGGATGATCAACACCCGCATGGGCGTTCCACCGCAGTTCAACTTGCCAAAATTCAAGTGATCCAAGAGGCCGCGCAAGCGGCCTTTTTTTGGACTGGCCCGTTCAGATCCCACATCAACCTCACCGCCCATGCTTGCCCGACAACAGGACCCCATCGTTGCCATTGCCACCGCGCCCGGACGGGGTGCGGTGGGCATCGTGCGGGTCTCGGGCCGGCATCTGTCGCCGCTGATTCAGGCGCTGTGCGGGCGCAATTTGAAGCCGAGGGAAGCCACCTATCTGCCTTTTGTCGACGCCGACGGCAGCCCGATCGACCATGGACTGGCGCTGCACTTTGTGGCGCCGCACTCGTTCACCGGGGAAGACGTGCTGGAGCTGCAAGCGCACGGCGGACCTGTGGTTTTGCAGTTGCTGCTCGCGCGTTGCCTTCAGGCAGCGGCCGAAATCGACCCGGCCACGGACCTGCCGCGTCTGGCGGGCTTGCGTGTGGCGCAACCGGGCGAGTTTTCTGAACGGGCCTACCTGAACGACAAGATCGATCTGGCGCAAGCCGAGGCGATTGCCGACCTGATTGACGCCAGCACCGAGGCCGCTGCGCGCAGCGCCAGCCGTTCTTTGGCCGGTGATTTTTCCAAGGAAATCCATGCGCTGCGCGAGGCCCTGATTCACCTGCGCATGCTGGTGGAGGCGACGCTGGACTTTCCGGAAGAAGAAATCGACTTCTTGCAAAAAGCCGATGCACAAGGGCAACTGCAGCGTTTGCAAGCGCGCCTGACGGGCGTGCTGGGCAAAGCCCGCCAAGGCGCCTTGCTGCGCGAGGGCATCAAGGTGGTGATCGCCGGGCAACCCAATGCCGGCAAGAGCTCGCTGCTCAATGCACTGGCCGGGGCCGAGTTGGCCATCGTCACCCCGATTGCAGGCACCACGCGCGATGTGGTGCAGCAGACCATCCAGATCGAAGGCGTGCCGCTGCATGTGATCGACACCGCCGGCTTGCGGGAGGGCGATGGGGTGGACGAGGTCGAGCAAATCGGCATTGCCCGCGCCTGGGGGCAGATTGAAAACGCCGACGCCGTGCTTTTCCTGCACGATCTCACCCGCGTGGGGCAAGCCGATCACGACCAGGCGGATGCCGACATCGCCCACGCACTGCGCAGCCGCTTGCCTGCCGGCGTGGCGGTCATCGATGTGTGGAACAAAACCGATGCGGCCAATGCAGTGGCCACGCCCAGCGGGCTGAGCCTGTCGGCCCGCACAGGCGAGGGGCTTCAAGCCTTGCGACAACAACTGCTGCAGCAAGCCGGCTGGCAGCAAGCCAGCGAAGGCTTGTTCATCGCCCGCGAGCGCCATGTGCAGGCCCTGCGCCGCGTGCAGGGGCATCTGGAGGTGGCCGACGCACACCTGGCCGCGCAGGCACAAAACCTGGACCTGCTGGCCGAGGAGCTGCGCATGGGCCAGAACGCGCTCAACGAGATCACCGGTGCGTTCAGCGCCGATGACTTGCTGGGTGTGATTTTTTCCAGTTTCTGCATCGGCAAATAAGCCTGCCGTGGCGCACTCCGCACGGCGGCCAAGGCGCAAGCAGCGCGGTCACCGACGCCTTGACACCTTTGACTAGGGGTTTCCGAGGATTCGCCCCGCTTTGTTTTTTATGCACAATTTAAAAATCATGCACGAAAAAAGCCCCCACACCACCGTCTCGGAACAGGCCTTCCAGGCCTTGCGGATGGATGTTCTGTCCGGCAAGCATGCCCCGGAAAGCAAACTCAAGGTCGAAGCCCTGCAAAACCATTACGGCTTTTCGAGCAGCCCCCTTCGTGAGGCCCTGAACCGCCTGGTGCAGGAGGGTCTGGTCAAAGCCGACGAGCGCCGGGGCTTCAGGGTCGCGCCCATGTCCCCGCACGATCTGGCAGACATCACCAAAATGCGCTTGCTGCTCGACGTGTCCGCGCTCGACGAATCGATTCGATGCGGTGACGACACCTGGGAGGCGAACATTGTGGCGAGCTTCCACCGTCTGGAAAAAATCGAATCCCGCCTGCCCCTCGGGCCGGTGGTGCTGGACGCCGAATGGAGCCAGCGGCACAGGGACTTTCACATGTCGCTGATGGCGGCCTGCCCTTCCGAGCGGCAATTGAGCTGGAGCATGAGCCTGTTTGACCAAGCCGAGCGTTATCGCCACTTTGCGGCACGCAACCGCACCGTGCTCAAAAAGAAGGACGCCGAGCACCGCGCCCTGATGAAAGCGGTGGTGCGGCGCGATGCAGCCACCGCCACGCAGTTGCTCAGCGAACACATCGCCGGCACACAAACCAACGTGCTGGCCGCTTTTGCAGCACAAGCCAACAACCACTCCTGACTCCCTCCAACCTTCCCATCAAGAGCACACATGCTGAACGTCTCGCGCCCCACGCCCTCCCATTTCGGCATCTATGTGTTTGATGTCGAAAAAATGGTGCACTTTTACACCTCGGTTTTCGGGCTGGTGGTGACCGACCGCGGTGTTGGCAAAACATTCAAGGCCCCACTGGTCTTTTTGAGTGCCAGCCCCGACCAGCACCACCAGTTGGTGATCGCGGGCGGGCGTCCCGCCGAGGCCACTTTCAGCACGGTGATGCAGCTGTCTTTTGCCGTGCCCTCGATCCAGTCGCTGCGGGACCTGCGTGAAAAAGCCATCGCCTTGGGGGCCAGCAAAGTCATGCCCATGAACCACGGTAACGCCCTGTCGGTTTATTTTGCAGACCCGGAGGGCAACACGGTCGAGACCTACATCGACATGCCCTTCTACATTTCCCAGCCGCATGGCGACCCCCTTGACCTGAGCCAGGACGACGACACCATCTTGCGCGAAACCGAGGCCATTTGCCGCCGCGACCCCAGCTTCATGCCCATTGAACAGTGGCAAGCCCGGTTCACCTCAAAAATCTGACCTTCACTTCATCAAGGAATTCACATGAAACTGCTTTCATTCATCCACCAAGGGCGCGAAACCTGGGGTGCCGTCACGGGTGCGGACACGGTGGTCGACCTGGGCAAAGCCCTGCCGCAATTTGCCACCCTGACCGACTACATCGCCTCGGGTGCTTACCTCAAGGCACAGCACGATGTGGCCCAGCACCATGCGCCCATTCGCATGGCGGACATCACCTTCTTGCCGGTGATCCCCAAGCCAGAAAAAATCGTCTGCGCCGTGCGCAACTACATGGACCACCACCAGGAAGTGCTGGCCGCCGGCATGCACCGCGAACTGTCCGAAGAGCCACCGATCTTTTTGCGCGTCTGGCGCTCGCAAGTGGCGCACGGCCAACCCATCATCTGCCCCAAGGTCTCGGGCTCGCTGGACTGGGAGGGCGAGCTGGCCGTGGTCATCGGCAAGGAAGGCCGCAACATCTCTGAAGCCGACGCTTTTGACCATGTGGCGGGCTACTCCTGCTACAACGACGGCAGCATCCGCGAGTGGCAATTCCACGCCAAGCAAATCGCCTCGGGCAAGAACTTCGAGTCCACCGGTGGCTTTGGCCCGTGGATGGTCACGGCCGATGAAATCGCGCCCAACCAGGAGCTCAAGCTGATCACCCGCCTGAACGGCGAAGTGGTGCAGTCCAGCCACACCGGCCACATGATCTTCCCGATCGCCAAACTCATCAGCTACGCCTCCACCATCTTCACGCTGGTGCCCGGCGATGTGATCGCCACCGGCACGCCTGCGGGTGTGGGCTGGAGCCGCAAGCCGGCCTGGTTCATGAAGCCGGGCGATGTGTGCGAGGTCGAGATCGAAGGCATCGGCACCTTGGTCAACCCGATCGCAGCACAGGCCTGAGCATGAAGGCCATCCAAGTCCAGGTGCCTGGCGGACCGGAGAACCTGCTGGAGGTTGAGCTTCCGCAGCCGATACCAGGGCCTGGACAGGTGCGCATCAAGGCCTGCAGCATCGGCGTGGGCCGCCCCGATGTGCTGATCCGCAAAGGCATTTACAAGTGGATGCCGCCGCTGCCGGCCATTCCCGGCGCCGAAATGGCGGGCGTGGTGGACGCCCTGGGCGAAGGCGTGACGCAATGGCAGCTGGGTGAGCGCGTGCTGGTCAGCGCCCGCGAGTTGCCCCAAAGAGGCGGCTGCTATGCGCAGGCCATTGTTGTGCCCGAAGAGGCGCCCTACCGCCTGCCCCCCAGCGTTTCCTTTGACGACGCGGTCAGCCTGCCCAACTTGCAGCTGGCGCTGGCCCTGATGCAGATCGCCGGCCCCATGCCTGCACACCAGCCCCATGTGCTGATCACCGGGGCGTCGGGCGGCGTGGCCGGCATGCTCTGCCAGGTGGCCCGACTCAAGGGGATGGTCACCATCGGGACCAGCCGAAGCCGCGACAAGTCTGAATTTGCACGGGCCCAGGGCTTTGACCACGTGGTGTGCACCGACCACGAAGGGCTGCCAGATCGGCTGGCGCAAATCACCCAAGGCCGCGGCGTGGACCTGGTTTTCGACCACCTGGGCGGCCAAAGCCTGGTTGATGGGCTGAAAAGTCTGGCGCCTTTCGGCACCCTGATTTCTTACAACATCGTGCAAGGCATGCCGACAGAGGACACCTTCCAGGTGATGCGGCAACTGTTGGAAAAAAGCCTGTCCATCCGGTGTTTTTCCATGCACACCTTCGACGCCGACACAGCGATGCGGCGCGGGCTGATGAACGCCGCCATCGAACTGACTGCGCAGGGCAAAACCACCTTGCCGGCCCCCCAGGTATTCAAGCTCAGCGAGGTCAGGCAAACCCACGTTTTGCTGGACCAGGGGCTTGTCCGTGGCAAGTTGGTCATGCACCCATGACCCACCGCCGCCACCATGCATTTGACCGCGACATTTGACAACCAGGAGACCCACATGCAACGCCGACAACTTCTCGTGACATTGACCGCCACCGCCATGGCATTGCCCCTGACCGCGCTGGCGCAAAGCTACCCGGATCGCCCCATCAAGGTGATGCAGGGCTTCGCCCCGGGCGGCAATGCCGACAACATCGCCCGCACAGTGGGTCTGGAAATGAGCAAAGGCCTGGGCCAGTCCATCGTGGTCGAAGCCCAGGCCGGCGCAGGCGGCACCATTGCCGCCACCACCGTGGCCAGATCCCGCCCCGATGGCTACACCTTGCTGCTGGCCACCGGAGGACACGCGGTCGCCGGTGCCTTGTACAACAACCTCGCCTACCGCACGGTGCAGGATTTCGAGATGGTCAGCACCATCACCTACTTCCCGTTTCTGGTGGTCGTGCCGGCCAACAGCAAGTACCCCAGCCTGAGCGCCTTGCTGGCTGCTGCCAGAGCCAACCCGACCGAGGTGAGTTACGGCACCGCGGGCGTCGGCTCCACGCACCACCTGGCTGGCGAGTTGCTGGCCAGCATGTCCAAGACACAGTTGCTGCATGTCCCGTTCAGGGGCGACTCGGCCTCGCTCACCTCATTGCTGGGCGGAGAAATCCCGATGATCATTGCGCCGCCCACCGCCGTGATGGCCAACATCAAATCCGGCAAGCTTCGCGCCATTGCCACCACGGGCCCCCAACGTTGGCAGGGACTGCCCGATGTGCCCACCGTGTCGGAGCAAGGGGTGGCGGGTTATGACGTGCAGTCCTGGGCGGGTCTGATGGCCCCTGCTGGCACCCCCAAGCCAGTGATCGACCGCTTGAATGCCGAATTGCAAAAAGCCCTGCTGGTGCCCAGCGTGAAATCGCGGCTGGAAGACATGGGTGGCGAAGTCCGTGGCAGCACATCCGAAGAGATGCGCAACATGGTCGCCACGCAAACCCAAAAATGGATTCAAGTGGTGAACGACGCCAAAATCCCCAAAAACTGAACGCCAATCACCCGCCCACTTTTTGAAGGCCTCCCATGTCATTGATCCAGATCCGCAAACGCAGCCTGACCATTGAAACCACCTACCACGAAGGCGGCCCGGTCGCAGACCAACCCCTGAAGCTGGCCGCCGCCTGTGCGGTGATTCATAACCCCTACGCGGGCCGTTACGAGCCGGACCTGATGCCCTTCATGGCCGAGTTGCGCTCTTTGGGCACGCTGCTGGCACAAGAGCTGGTGGACACCCTGGGCAAGGACCACATCGAGGTCTACAGCAAGGCGGCGATTGTGGGCGTGAATGGCGAAATGGAACACGGCGCTGTTTGGCACGAGGCCGGTGGCTGGGCCATGCGCTCGGTGCTGGGCGAGCCCAAAGCCATGGTGCCCGCCAGCAAGGCCGTGGCCCACACCGGTTATCGCCTGATGGTGCCGGTGCACTACATCCATGCCAGCTATGTGCGCAGCCACTTCAACAGCATCGAGGTGGGCATCCAGGACGCCCCACGCCCCAATGAAATTTTGTTTGCTCTGGTGATGGGCACCGGCGCGCGCGTGCACTCCAGACTGGGCGGCCTGACCAAAGACAAGGTGTCTGTCCACGACGGCCAACGCTGAGCCTGAGCCCACCGCCCCACCCGGCCCCCCAGCAATGCCCCTGACA
>Ga0255124_1000174_pt1 | contig 24103 bp, 19 predicted proteins | sample Law_Cont_RepB_8d_FD_188564 | JGI IMG/M metagenome (GOLD analysis project Ga0255124, IMG submission 188564) | Freshwater microbial communities from St. Lawrence River, New York, United States - Law_Cont_RepB_8d | ecosystem: Environmental > Aquatic > Freshwater > River | place: USA: New York... | reverse complement strand
GTTCATAACTCGAAGCCCGCATGACTTGAGACGAAGGTTCACCAGTTGGTGAAGTATTAAGCTGATCGAGCACAAGCAACAACTGGTCGGTTCGTAAATTGCAACTGACTTCCACCCGCTCGGTATCCTCAACGACAAACAGTTTGTCACCTCGTTGCACGTATGAGTCTTCCTGCACCGATTCACTGACGATCACTCCAGATATCGGCGACTTGATCTCTGATCGATCCAAATTCGTCTGCGCTTGGGTTAATTGAGTATCTGCAAGCCTTTCTGCTAACTCGATCCGCCTGCGACGAGTCTCTAAGAGTTGCATCTGGTTCTGAAGGGTGACAACTTGGTTTGTTGCAGCAAGCCGCTGCCTCCTGGCTTGATCCTGCTCGGTATCACTCGCAAAGCCAGCGGGAAGTGACTCAAGCCTCTTGATTTCCTTCTCCTGCAATCCAAGCTCCTCTTCCGCTAGAAGCAAGGAACGTTTGATGTTCGAAAGTTCTTGATCAAGCTCCCTCTGCTGTGCGTACTCCGACTCTTTAAGTGCCGTCAATCGCTCAACCTCCAATTCGTAATCTTTTGGATTAAGTCGAAACAGCACATCACCTGCATGCACGTACTTGCCAATCTGACACTGATCGCTCTTATAGACGACCCGCCCAGAGACCTCCGCCGCAATCGTAAGCTGCCGATAGGGAACAACCGTCCCGGACAAACTGATATCGAGAGAATCAAGCCCCCGAAACGCCTCGGCTTTTTCCGTGCTTACAATCGGCAATCGATTCAGATAAATCCGAGGATCCGATGGGTCCTCCGATACCTGCTTGGGCACCTGCGTACCTAACTTCTGGTAAACCGCCACACCTGCGAAAGCTATCATCACAGGAAGAAGTAGGCCAATAACCCACCCTAACAGTGGATTAGTTTTTTGAGATGTCATGGAATTGAGTCGCTCTTGGAAAGTCACTTAAAGGAGCGTTCCATAGTAGTAAGCTTGCTGAATTTTCCCAGATGTTTTCATCTACTAAATGCCAAGACGCACAGGAGAGGCTCCCGTGCGTCTTGTATTTTCGATCTATTTTAGGCTCAGAGCAACGTCTTAGACTTCGTAACCAGCGCGATAAGCAGGCTTGATCATGGAATCGAATTCGCTCGTTCCCTTGACCTTGAGATTCGCCGAATCCCATTCAAGCTTCGCACTCGAGACTTGCTCGCCAGACTCCTTGGTCTTGCCCGCAGCCCAAACTGCAAGGTTACCCAGAAGAATGACTTCGGTCATCTTGCCTGCGTAGTTGGCGAAGTTCGACCAAGTCGGCTTGCCGGTCTTGATGGCGATCGCAAATTCCTTGAAGTGACCTGGGCTGCGCTCGAAGTCGACTTCTTTGTCTTCAACGCCGGTGAAGAAGCACTCAGCACCGTAATCGTTTGGCGAATACATCTTGCCCTTGTCACCAAGGATCAACAGTCCGCTGTCGCTTCGCTTGCGTCCATCGAGCAACTCTGGATCGACCTTGTTACCTCCGTCATACCAAGTCATCTTGATTGGAGGTCGCTTGTCGGTTGCAGCAAATTCAAAAATGATCTTCGATGAGCCTGGGAAGGTCTCTCCGTTGTGACCGGTCGTGGTGGCTTGAACACTGACAGGATTGATAAGATCGCAACCAGCGAAAGCGACGTTCAGGGTATGGCAAGCCATATCCCCTAGAGCGCCGGTGCCGAATGCCCAGAAACCACGCCACTTGAAGGGATGGTAAGCAGCATTGTAAGGACGCATTTCAACTGGGCCGATGAATTCATCCCAGTGAAGATTTGCTGGAACGGGTTGCCCTTCAGGACGTGGAATCCCTTGAGGCCATACAGGACGATTCGTCCAAATATGGATCTCTTTCACGTTACCCAAAATGCCGTTCTTCAGCTTGGCTGCTGCCGATCGCAAACCAGAGCTCTCCGAACCTTGATTACCCATCTGAGTTGCAGCCTTCGAGCTTGCTGCAAGTTCAGCAATACGACGAGCTTCCCAAATCGTACGAGTCAAAGGCTTTTGGGTGTAGCAAGCCTTGCCCATCTTTAGAGCCATCGCAGTAGCAACAGCGTGGGTATGGTCCGGGGTGCTGACGGTTACCGCATCGATGTCCTTGCCGACCTTGTCAAGCATCTTGCGGAAGTCATGGAATGTCTGTGCATCTTCAAAGTCTTCGTCCTTCTTGCGTTCGCCGAGAGTGTTCTCATCGACATCGCAAATCGCGACGATCTTTCCATTGTTTGCGGCATCTTTCGAATCGCTCGAACCCTTACCGCCAACGCCGATACATGCGAAACGGATTTCTTCTAAGGCTGAACGGCTCTCTTTTGGTGCAATCCCCCCAGCAACCCAATATCCTGCCGATACGGCGGTGGTAGTCTGGAGAAAACGGCGACGATTGTTATTGGTCATGGCAACTCGTGCAGTGGATGTGAGGAAGTAAAAAAATGTCGGATGGCAATTCAGATCGCCACCCCAACCGTACAGATTACCCGAAGGGTGCACGGAATACAAATTTTATAGGAAATCCCGATTGTCCGGTTGATACCGATTTGAAGCTTTACGTTGGGTTTCCCTCGATTTTCCCGAAAAACCGACGAACCGCGGCTGTTTTTCTCTCCCCTACCCACCCGACACATCCCTAAGCGCACCCTTTCAGGGGGGCCGCAACGCTGCCTGGGAATGCCGCAACGCTGATCGGGCTGCAATCTAAGTCGGTAATCATCAGACAAATCACCCACTAAACGCAACGAATTCGAATAAGGTCTCCAACTATGTTTCTGCGACCGAGCAATCTGTATCGCGCTTTCTTTTGCGCAGTAGGCCTCGTGATGATCATCGTCGGCCTTGAATGCCTTGCCATCGATAGCGCGATGCTCTCCCCCGGCGTCCTCGAAGATGCCAGAGCCATGGGCCCAGAAGGCAATACTTGGTTCAACTCCCAGCCTGCCCTACCCCAAGGTCGTATCTTCCGTCCGAAGGATTGGTTTCCATGGTCGATGCTAGCTGCCGGAAGCATCGTTGCAATCTATGCTCAAGCAGTTCGCACGGTTACTTAGTTTCCTTGTTGGCAACGCAAACTTGAATGCACTTCGCAATTGCGATCATGCTCATCTCTGAGATGATCGAAGTAATCCGCATCACGATGGTTGCCAATAGAGCAATCGGCTGTGGAACGATGGTTGCAAGTATCCATGTAGAAGCCACCTCTCGTGCGACGGCTCCCCCTGGCAACATCGATAAGAATCCAGCTAGCCCCCCAAGGCTAACGCTCGCGACGCACACCGTCCAACCATGAATACTCCAGAGGCCGTCTCGAAGCGACTCGGGATTTAGCCCACTACTTCCCAAGATCTGCAAGCTTGACGCGCAAGCGTTCTCCAAGGCGAGCAATACGAGCCACAACGCTGTGCCTTGCAGTGACCAACCAATAAGCCCCGCAAACACGGTCCTGAGCATCATCCTTCCATCGATCGCTTCAGCAATCTTCGGAGGCATCTTGCCTATGCGACTCTTCGCAACACGATTTACAACCCATCGAAACGTATGGGGCATTAAAGCCATCATCGCAAATGGGATACATGCCCACGCAGCGAACTTGATCCAAGCTGGAACGTCGACGACAAAGATCAGACAGGCCCCGAGAATCGCACCGGTTGCGATACCCGTCAAAGTCTCGATAAACACACTGACAATCGCAGGTCGAGCAGCCACCCCATGACGGTGCAACTCTCCGACACGCAACACCACTGCCATCGCTTTGCCAGGAACATACTTGCCGAAATGCCCAAGAAAATAAGCGTAGAACGAATTGGGCCAAGATACCTTCTGTCCAAAGTCCGCCACGATTCGTTGCCAAGCGAAACAAGCTGGAAGCAATGCCAACATTCCGCACGGAATGCTCCATGCAAAAGTCCACCAATCCACAGCCCCCCAGTCCAACTCAAGCCCCGAGCCAACAACTTGCCGCCAAGCATTGCGAAGCGTTAGAAATAAAAAGTAACCCACGATTCCCAAGATCGCGAATCGCAGCACGAAAGCCCTAAAGTGCTTGCTGCGCGATCCCTTTCCTGCGCCCTCATTACCAGTACCCGTTCCTTGCGGCTGATGCACTAATCCATACCTCGTGTTAAAATTACGAACTTCATACTATCTGTTCCCTAAGGTAATTCCTGAACTTCGCGGCATCCGGCCTGCTTGGAGCTTTCGCAATTGGCACGCTACATATCTTTCGCCGTTCTGCTCGCAATTCTTATTCTCATCGGAGTCCTATTCTACAAGGTGATGATCGGGTTTTTTATCCCTGTTTTCATCGCCGTTGTTTTAGTGGTCGTATTCCAACCACTGCACCGTTGGGTTCTCAAAAAAGTTAAAGGCAAACCACACCTTGCCGCTACACTGACCACCGCACTGATCGCCGGAAGTGTCCTTGTTCCTGCCGGCATCATCATCGGATTGGCCGCTGTTCAAGGTGTTCGGTTGCTCGATGACCTCAACGAATCGAACATCCGCGTCGGCCTGAGTCGCTTCCGATCCAACCCCTACGTAAACCTTGAATCTCCCGCCGCCAACCAACTGCGCAGCATCGATGCGAAAGTTCGCGAGATCCAAGAAGTCGTCTCCAGCGCTACGAATTACGCCGAAGTCACCGATACACGAGGGAGAATGGCAGGTGATATCGCCGATATCCGCTCGCGACTGACCGAGATCCCAAACTCCATCCTCGAGTTCTACCAAGGCAAAGCCCATTTTGCTGCGGCGGATATAGATCAAAAGCAATTCGTCGACCAACTCTTTGCTAAAACATTCACGGAAACAATCGAGCTGAGTTCTAGCATTCTATCTGGTAACGGCACACCGGATGCTCAACCTTTGGGGAATAATGAATCGCAGCAAACACAAGCCGAAGCACAGCAATCGCAACAAGAGTCGCGACAACAAATACAACACCTTCGGGAAGAAGCCGGGACGCTCAAAGCCCGGATCGTACGATCCAACGAAGTTCCAGATCAACTGAACCATCGTATTGATGAAGCTCGTCCAGCAATGATCGACCAACTCGTCGAGTCCCAACTGCTGACCGCAAAACTCAATCAAGCCCTCGACCGACTTGCTCCTTCCGAAATCGGGAACTTGGCAAACCTCCAAGACTCAATTTGGAAACTGCAAAGTGAATGGGACAGCGCCCGCGAAAACTTCCTCGGCGGACGCTTTACCTCGGTCCTCAAAGACATCGCGAACCCATCACCGGAACAAGTCAAAGGTACGATCGATAACGCATTCGCTTACATCCAACCTAAACTCCTAAGTTTTGGCGGCGGCTCTGTAGCTTTCGTCGTCAAATTACTAGTCGGAGTTACCGTGCTGCTCGTCGCTCTGTATTTCTTTCTTGTCGATGGCCCAGGCATGATCCGAACCCTGATGGAATTGAGCCCCTTGGATGATCGATACGAAGCTGAACTGCTCTCGGAATTCGATCAAACATCACGAGCAATCGTACTTGCCACGATCCTCTCGGCGGTCGCCCAAGGGCTCTCCGCAGGTCTAGCTTACTTCTTTCTCGGAGCACCATCGGCCTTTCTGCTAACTGCTCTTACGATGGTCTGTGCACTGATCCCTTTCGTCGGCACAGCAATCGTGTGGGTCCCAGCGGCTCTCTATATGGCCGTCTACCAAGACCGTGTTCCGCAAGCGATCGCACTTGCCATCTACGCATTGCTAATTGTCGGCACCATCGACAACCTAATCAAAATGCTGATCCTTCATGGCCAACGCCAACTGCATCCACTCCTGGCTCTCCTGAGTGTTCTCGGTGGGATCCAAGCTCTCGGCCCGATCGGGATACTCATCGGCCCCCTGGCAGTAACCTTACTTCAAACCACCTTGAGCATCTTCCGGCGTGAAGTGATCGAATTGAACAACGGCCCAGTAGAACCAATCGCCGAACCATCGACGAACACTACCACGCCGCCCTCACCGAACCCACCTACCTCACCGAACGCGGCACCTGAAGCAAACACGATTTCAACGCCGCAATAACATGCCGTGCAACTTCGTCTTAAAACCTAGTCGATGAAGAATTCGACTGTGTATCGCGTCCTGCGGATCGATGACCACATGGACAACTTGCTTTCTCTCGAGTTGCAGTTGTCGCAAACTCTCACTGATCAAATAAACCCACTGCTCGGTGCGCAATTCGTTGTCTTCAATCGTAGGAAGAGTTAACCTAGCAATTCCTGGATCTATGCCGGGAAGAGACATTTCTGGGTACCAGACCGTAAGTTGTAACTCAGCACGGTTTGGGGCTCCGCAAGTCAACTGGTAGACAATTCGCTCGCAGTGACCGAAGATCACGTTTTCCCACCAGTTCGGACGATCTTGTTCGATAATCCTGCTAACGGTGCTCGTGCGATGGATTCCCATTTGCACACGATCCATCGGAGGACGAAATCGAGATACTACTAACTCCCTGCACTCCGTCGCACGGTAAGGTTCGAAGCCAGCTTGCCGCATCCAAGCATGTAACCGTACATCGTTCGAATCGACTCCGAGCAATCCATCACCTTCTGCAACACCGTGATAGTAGATGCTCTCATCAAATGCACCCAATCCACAGCAATGCGCCTGTTCGTTCGCTCGCCCCTCACGCATCGCTACCTCAAGCAATTGACTTGCGATAAGCGATTCATCATCTCCAGGAACGACACACAAGCGATGGATGATCAACGAGTTGTGTCCGATACCCTTCGCTTCCGGATTGCGTCCAAAATGGATCCAGCCCGACGCCTCGCCACTTACTTCATCGATCGCTAGTTGGAGTTCGCTGTATCGGAAATAAGGCTTCGAGAGAACACACTGGTCAAAGACCAGAGGGAGACATTGGGACTTTGAACCGTAAGCCTTATGGTGGGCTTCCCAAATTTTTGAGAGACTGAGCGTATCGGTGTTTTGGAAAGGCCGAATGCTCCGCACGCCGCTACCCCAAGACCGGTGGAACGCGGAAAGAGACCTCGTCATGGGCGGGAGCGTTTTGCAACACTTCCTCCTGCGAGAGAGAAAGGCCGACCACATCGTCGGCAAGCACGTCAGAGAGTTCGATGGCATGTACCATCGGTTCAACTCCAGAGGTATCGACTTCGCGCAACTGATCTACCATCTGCAAGATCTTCGATAGATCGCGCTCGACACCCTCGACCGCGTCTTCCGCGATACGAAGCTTGGCGAGTTTCGCCAAGCGGTAAACATCCTCTGCCCGAATCGACATCGGTGCAGACTATTTCGTTGGCAACGAGAATGGCTTGGTGCGAACCGCCTTGCGGATTCGACCCGAACGAATGCACTGAGTACATACTCGCATCGTCTTGACTTCACCGCTCGGCAAAGAAGCTTTGATGTTTTGAAGATTCGGGAGGAAACGACGACGCGTGATCCCGGTGATCTTCGTACCAACCCCACCCAAGTACTTCGCCTTACCCCGAGTCTCGATCATGTTCCCAACTTGAGGGGCTTTTCCGCAAACTTCACAAGCTCTTGCCATGTCACAACCATCCATCAATGATGTAGTTAGAATCTCGACCGAAACCCCGGAATCGCCGACGTCTGGACAAACCACAACCCGGTACACCGAAACTTCGAGGGGCCAAAAACTTTGGCCAGCTTCTCTAGCCAAAAATAGGGAACCCAGAAAATAGGGAAGGGAGAGTATAGCCTTCCGCCGTTGTGAATCAACGTCAAATCCTCACATCCAAACAAAACCCACCTGCAACGATTTCCTTGATCAACCCCCAGTCAAGGTTGCCGAAAGCCTCCCAAGTGATTACACTGCGCCTTTAGAACTGGGCTTTCGACACCTTAAATATCCATCGGGAAAAGACTTGCGCCTCAAATCGCATGCCGTTTCGAGTGTTGGGTGATATCTGGGGTTGCAATCGAGAGCCATCTGGAGCCATCTACGGAACAGAACGTGGAAAACCCGGTCCATGCAATCCCAAAAAATTACTCGCGAATTCTCCAGCGTCGTCGAAGCGGCGGGCAATCTTGCTCTCGCCGTCAACGCCGATGCCATGCTTTTCCTCGTCGATGGAGCGATCGACTGGGAACGCCTTAGGGAACTCGTCCCGCCGGAAGTCACAAAAATCTTGGTGGCGGCCGATCTCGAAGAAGATGTAGAAGCCGCATCAGGGTTCGGCTTGGTTCCCATCACCCTCAACAAAGAAGACGCTCCGCTCCTCGAAAGACTCCAGCACGCCTTGCTCGAAGGGGTCGCCGACGAACATTTAGCCGGCCAAAGCGAAGTCGTAGCAGTTTATTGCGGGTTCGAAGCAAACCGAATGGATTCGATCTCCATCATCAAACTCGATGAACGGATGAGACGATTCACCAGCCGCGACCTTCAACGCCTCGAAACAGCCGTCCCTCTGAACAACCTCAAAGTCGTCATCGATCTTGCCGTTCAAATCGGACGCGAAGGACGCGAAGGAAAGAAGGTCGGCACCCTGTTCGTAATCGGTGATACTCGCAAAGTTCTCACCCATTGCAAAGATAGCGGTTTCGATCCACTGAAAGGTTACAGCCGAAAAAATCGCACCCTACACGACCCACGCGTCCGTGAAGACATCAAAGAAATCGCCCAAATGGACGGCGGTTTTATCGTCTCTCCAGACGGAGTCGTCGAACGCTCTCGCCAAATCATCGAAGTCCTCCACGAGAACCTTCAACTCTCCAAAGGTCTCGGTTCACGACATTGGGCCGCTGCTGGTATCACCCAACGCACGAAAGCTATCGCGATCGTCGTCAGCCAATCGAGTGGAACAGTGCGTGTCTATCAAAACGGACATCTCGTCCTTCGAATCGAACCGATGGGCCACGCCGTGAAATGGCAAGAGTTCAACTATGAACCTCCTCCGAACGAAGCCTCGGACTAACCGATGAACCATCCACAATTCCCTCCAAGGGTCGTGGTCGTCACCGGCGCGAGTAGCGGAATCGGCCAAGCAATCGCATTGGAGTTCGCTCATCGAGGTTGCAACGTGATCGTCCACGGACGCAAGAATTTGCACGGACTTGCAACTACCGCAAAGCTTTGCAGCAGCCCCTTGGCTATCGCCGCCGATCTCTCGCAATCCTCAAGCCTCTACTCCCTGGCCAACGCAGCCTTCGCTCGATTCGGTTACGTCGACGTATGGATTCACGCCGCAGGTGCCGATGTCCTCACCGGAGCGGCTAAAACATGGTCCTTCGAGAAGAAACTGCAAACACTATGGGATATCGACGTGCGAGCGATGAGCCTCCTGAGCCGCTTCGTCGCCGCTCGACAAGTCAACCAATCCTCTCCACAAAACACTCTCCCCTCGATGATCCACATCGGATGGGATCAAGCCGAAGCGGGGATGGAAGGTGACAGTGGACAATACTTCTGTGCAGTGAAAGCCGCCGTTGCCGCGTTCTCGAAAAGCCTAGCAAAATCCTTTGCACCGAAACTCCGGGTCAACTGCCTACAACCCGGCTGGATCCAGACCCAATGGGGACAATCAACTTCTCCCGAATGGAATCAACGCGCCGAAAACGAATCCCTTCTCGCGAAGTGGGGCTCCCCCCAAGACATCGCTAAACTCGCCGCAGCGATAAGCCTAGGTGATGGAGAGTTCATCAACGGTCAGTCCATCGCAATCAACGGCGGTTGGCACGGTGGCCCCCCAAATGTTAGGAGCCAAACATCTACCGACCCTATTCCTCCTTCATAAATCCTCACTCGCCCACAATGAAAACAATCGATTAAACCAATCGATCCATGCGACCGCTCCATCCGTCGCAAATTCCAAGCCCGTAAGACGATCACTTGCAAGTGATTATTCAATCATTTGCTGTATACTTTCCAGGTCTCGTGCTTTGCACGGTCAACAAGAACCCCGTGCTTTGGACGGTTAGCAATAACCCGTGCTCTGCACAGTTTCCTCCCAACTCCCTCCCACTACAGCGCACTCCATGGCTCCCATCCGCCGTCTCCTAGCCGCAAACCGAAGCGAAATCGCGATCCGAATTTTCCGAAGCGCTCACGAACTCGGAATCCGTACAGTCGCCTTGTACTCCCATGAAGACCGATTCGCACTGCATCGCTTCAAAGCCGACGAAGCCTATCCGATCGGGAAGGCCGGAGAGCCAATCCGCTCCTACCTAGATATCCCTGGTATTGTCAACCTTTGCCTTGAGAACCACATCGATGCCGTTCACCCAGGCTATGGGTTCCTATCCGAGAACTCGCAGTTCGCTCGTGCGCTTCGCGACGCGGGTATCATGTTCATCGGACCGAGCAACGAAGCCCTCGACCTGCTCGGCGATAAAGTCGCTGCAAGAGAAATCGCTAAACAAGTCGGTGTCCCTGTGCTCGATGGTTCTGCGGCTGCGGTAGCAAGTCTCAAAGAAGCCACCGAAATCGCCCGGAAAATGACTTACCCAATCATGCTCAAAGCCTCCAAAGGTGGCGGCGGGCGCGGAATGAGAGTCGTTGAATCCGAAGACCAATTGGCAAGCAATCTCGAACAAGCACAACGCGAAGCGAAAAACGCTTTCGGCAGCGACGAAGTCTTCCTCGAGAAACTCGTCGGACGCGCTCGGCACATCGAAGTCCAAATCCTCGGCGATCAACATGGGAATATCATTCACCTTCACGAACGCGATTGCTCTGTCCAACGAAGACACCAAAAAGTGGTCGAAATCGCCCCCGCGCCGAACCTCTCAAAGCAAGTCGCTTCGGAGCTTCACGAAGCTGCATTAGCAATCGCTAGGAAAGTTGGGTACTACTGCGCGGGAACCGTTGAGTTCCTCCTCGATACCGAATCGAACAAGTTCTATTTCATCGAAGTCAATCCACGGATCCAGGTCGAACATACCGTTACTGAAGAAGTCACGGGAATCGATTTGATCCGATCTCAGATCCAAGTCTCCTGCGGCGGAAAACTCGGTGACCAATCGCTTGGACTTCCAGCACAAAACGAAGTGCAAGTCGTTGGCTCCGCAATCCAATGCCGCGTGACAACCGAAGACCCATCGAATCAATTCCGACCCGACTACGGTCGAATCACCCATTACCGAAGTGCCGGCGGGCTCGGCATCCGCCTCGATGCCGGTAGCGCCTTCAGCGGTGCTGTGGTCAATCCGTTCTACGACTCCCTTTTAGTTAAAGTCACCGCGCGAGGCCGCAATCTCGGCGAAGCGTCCGGTCGCATGGAACGCTGCCTTCAAGAATTCCGCATCCGTGGTGTGAAAACGAACATCCCGTTCTTGATCTCCTTGATCACCCACCCGACTTTCCAAGCCGGTGATGCAACGACTCGGATGATCGATAAAACCCCCGAACTGTTCGAATTGCCCAAACGTCGCGACCGAGCGACACGAGTATTGCGATTCATCGCAGATACCGTTGTCAACGGAAACAAACTAGTTGAAAAATCCAACGTCAAAGTCCGACGAGAACCCGCCGTTGTGCCAAAGGTTCCAGCCACGGAACCTATCCCCGAAGGTTATCGTCAGAAATTCCAGAAACTCGGCGCTCAAGCCTTCTGCCAATCGATTCGCAATACCAAAGAATTACTGCTGACCGATACCACCATGCGAGACGCCCACCAGTCGCTCCTCGCAACGCGCGTCCGAACCTACGACATGCTCCGTATCGCCGATGCTTACGCACGGCTCACCCCAGAGCTCTTCTCGATGGAAATGTGGGGCGGTGCCACGTTTGATACATCGATGCGATTTCTCAAAGAAAGCCCTTGGCAACGCTTGGCTGATCTCCGAGAACGAATACCGAACACCCTCTTCCAAATGCTCCTTCGCGCTTCAAACGCGGTTGGATATACCAATTACCCAGACAACGTCGTCCAAGCCTTCGTCAAAGAAGCAGCCCAAGCCGGGATCGATATCTTCCGCGTCTTCGATGCTCTGAACTGGGCCGAGAACATGCGTGTTGCCATCGAAGCCGTTGTCGAATCTGGAATGATCTGCGAAGCAGCTATCTGCTACACCGGCGACATCCTAAACCCCCATCGCCAAAAGTATTCCTTGAAGTACTACATCGATCTCGCCAAACAGCTCGAGAAAATGGGTGCCCACATCCTTGCCATCAAAGACATGGCCGGATTATGCAAACCACAAGCCGCGAAACTTCTGGTAGCTGAACTTCGAAAACATATCGGCATTCCTATCCACTTCCATACCCACGACACCGCAGGCATCCAAGCCTCCTCGATCCTCAATGCGGCCGAAGAAGGACTTGAGATCGCTGATGGCGCCCTGGCATCCATGTCCGGTGGAACATCTCAAGTCAACCTCAACACACTTGTAGAAGCTATCCGCTACTCGCCGCGTGAAAGCAAACTCAAGACAGACGCACTTACACAACTCTCCGAATACTGGAAGTCCGTCCGACAGTTCTACGCTCCCTTCGAAGGTGAATCACTTGTCGCAGCAGGGGATCTGTACCAACACGAAATGCCAGGTGGTCAATACACCAATCTTTACCAACAAGCTAAAGCACTTGGGCTCTCAGACCGCTGGGAACAAGTTTGCAAGATGTACGCATCGGCAAACGAACTCCTCGGAGACATCGTCAAAGTTACCCCCACAAGCAAAGCGGTCGGTGACCTTGCACTCTTCATGGTCGCGAACGATCTCTCCGCCCAAGATATCGCCAACGGAACACGTGAACTATCCTTCCCTGGATCAGTTCTCGATCTCGTCGGTGGCATGATGGGTCAACCTCCTGGAGGATTCCCCGAACAAGTGAAACGCGCAATCTTGCGAAACAACCCCGAAGTGAAGAACAGGCCAGGCGAAACCCTCCCAAGCCATGATTTCGACGCCACGGCAAAAGCTCTCGCCGAGAAACTCGGACGCGATCCAAACATGCAAGAGACGGTTACCAGTGCTCTATATCCGAAAGTCTTCGATGAGTTCATCTCTCATGGAAAAGAATACGGCGATGTATCGCTCTTGCCGACTCCGATCTTCTTCTTCGGGCCATCACTCGGTGAGGAATTCTCTGTCGACATCGAATCCGGTAAACGCCTGATCATCAAGTTCCTCGCTGTGGGCGAACCTAGACCTGACGGCGTACGAACTGTTTTCTTCGAACTCAACGGACAGCCTCGTGAAGTCGAAGTCGTCGACAAGTCGATCGAAACGAAAGCAGCACGGCGTACCAAAGCTGATCCAGCCGACCCAACTCACGTCGCTGCCGCAATGCCCGGAATGGTTATCGGTGTCGCTATCGCCGCAGGCAATAAAGTTGCCAAAGGCCAAAAGCTACTTTCGCTAGAAGCCATGAAGATGGAGACGGTTATCAACGCCGAACGCGACGGAGAGATTGCCCAACTCCTCGTCTCCTCGGGGAGTCAAGTCGAAGCAGGTGACCTGCTGCTGATCTTGAAATAGCGATGGTGCGTCAGTCGAGCAGGAACACCGTTTCACCTAACAAGATCACGGTCTTCCCGATCCGTAACCTAAACCTATGCTAGCTTCTGAATAGCTAGCTGCTGAATGGTTGTCGCTGAAATGGCTATCGCTGAACGGCTAGCTTAGAGGTCTGACTTCTCAGAAACTGGAGCTTGGTACAAGCCATGCTCCTTAATGTAGACCTCGACCGCGGACGGTAGCAAATATCGAATGCTCCGTCCTTGCTCAATCCGACGCCGTAGGTCGCGTGATGAAACCTCAACAGCAGGCAAATCAAGCTTCCTAGACTGAATCTGCGCGATCTCTTCGGCGGATACGATCCCATCCAGCTCTTCCCAACGAGGCTCAGGCTCACCACCGCGACGCGCAACGACCAAGGATACCGAACGCAACAATTCCGCTGGCGATTTCCATTTCTTGAAATCCTTCAACGAATCCGCTCCGACCAACAAGTAATACTGAACATCGGGGCCAATCTGATTTACCGAGCCATTCTCGTTAGCAGAGCCTGTATGCTGCAACGCACGGACCGTGTCGATCGTGTAGCTCACACCACCCCGATTCAACTCGATCGGGTCAACTTCGAATTTCGGATTTGCACCAATAGCTAGCTTGAGCATCTCCAGCCTATGCTTGTCACTCGTCGGTTCATACCCGACCTTGAACGGGGAGACTTTCGCCGGAATGAATTTCACTTTGTCCAGTTTCAAATCTTGAGCAAACTGCTCGGCAATCAGCAAATGCCCTATGTGAATCGGATCGAAGGATCCGCCGAAAATTCCTACTCGACGTTCAGTCATGATTCTTCAGCTACCTGCAATCGCGAGTTACCAACTTGCAAATCCATATCGGCGAATTCACCGAACACCAAAATCTCCCCTTGCCCATCTAGCTCAAGATCTCCAAAGCATCGTACGACTTGGTTGCTGGTTGGCAACCGTTCGATGAATTGCTCCATCGCCACCGCCGTGTCAGCTTCTTGTGATTCAACCATGCGGCAAGACTCTCTGTAATCACAGAATGAATCATCCTGCGATCCGCCGGAGAAGAGTGGCGAGCGGAGCTCCGTGGCGGTCTTATTTACCAACGAACGAATGTGCTTCCAGAGGATCGGCAAAAACGAAAGTTCGCAACTGCGGGAAATGCTTAAACTTGCCCCACACTCAGCAACCTTCGGTTCGCGCAGCAACAGTGACCCTCGCCTCATCCCAGTACACCACTGACGCTCCAGTTGACCATCAATATAAATCGTCCCTGCGATCCAACTGTGAGCCAGATACTCTCCGACTCGCCCTTGAATGTAAACACTCCCTCGGCGCATCCGTTCGCAAGCCCGATCCCCTACATTGCCCAGTACCATCGTGTCCCCACCTCGCATTCCAGAGAGGTCACCCGGTGCAGGTCCCGCAAACCGATCACCAACGTTTCCATGGATAAGCGACCAGCCATTACGCTTGTCCATCAGTGCATCGCTCCCTGCGTCCCCTAGGAGCAACAAGTCACCTCCGCGTTGCCCCGCTCCAAATCGGTCTCCGACGCTTCCGCACACAAGCGTCATCCCTAAAGTAGTCCCTTGGCACAAGCCTTCGAAGGCTTGCAGATCCCCGATAATGACCAGTACCGAGCGAGTCACATCTCCTTCCTCGTATCGGACTTCCACATCAAAGCAGTCCCCGAGGTGCAGTTCCCCTTGCGAGGAACGCAACTTCATCATGTGTATCGAATGCGAAATCGCTCTTAACGATTGCCCCCCTGCACTGCTCCCCAAGGCAACTCGATTTTCTGAAGCATCTCCATTTTCCAAAACGGCTCCCGTCTCAGAGGCAACGCCGCTAACGAAAGCATCGAGCGAAATACTCGTCCCATCGATCCAACTCGGTCTCCCTAGGTCGTTTTTCCACAGGTCTTTTCTTTGAGTTAGTCTGATCAAATACATAACGACGCTTCAGGAGAATCAGCACTGTCGGGGATATACAGCACTCGGAAAAAATGTGCTCGGGAAAATACAGGTTCTAAAGACGGCAATCGTCTTCGATGCCATTTTAACCGAAGCAGCTAAGCGGCAATACGTTGGATCGTCGAATTTCAACGTGGATCCAAGCCTACGATTTCAAATCAAGTCGCTAAAGAACTAATTCGGGATCTTTGTCGCAATCGACAAGGAACGAAATCGAATCGAAGCTACCGCGATCAACACTATGCTCAATGCAGCACCGATCGCACTGATCTTCAAGAACCACATCGCAAAGGTCCCTTCGTCGACTACACCAATCAACTGATTTTTCATCAACACGACCGCCACATACCCAAGATAACCGACCGAATCGGCGACATACATCAAGAAGCCAACATTTGCCCGATCCCGCGTACAAGCGATGATCCGTTCGAAGACGGTGGTATGTACCGCAACATAGGGCAAATACAATCCAGCCCCGATGGCAACCATCAGTTGAGTCGGTGGGATCGGCTGCACATACCAATGGATCATCACGGTGATTAAGGTCGTTGCAAAGCCAAGCATCGAAACTCCGAAAGAAAACTGCAACGCCTTGAGATTGTCGCGGATCAAAACAGCCGCCCCATTTGCAACCGTAACCAAACACATAACCACGAAATCGATATTCGCATAAGCTTGGGCTTTAACACTCGCACCCAACCCTCGCAAAATCTCAGGAGCGAAGTCATCTCGGAAGCTTCTCAAGATACTCATTAGCAAGTACGTTCCAGCGATTGCACCGAGTCCCACCGCGTAAGTCCTCAGCACCCGCCAGCGATCCTCACTTGCCATCGGTTCACGCAAACTCCTCGCGTCAATGTCCTGCTGACTCGGCGGAGGAATCCTGCTTAACATCCAAACACACACCATGATCGGGCTCAAAAATAATCCGCCTGATAAAAACGGCATCCACCGCTCAGCATCGGCGATATCCCATCCCCAGTCCTTCATGGTGTAATCGATCACTCTCTGACCGACCGTCTTCGCAACTCCACCTGCTAAAATAAAACTGGCACAAAGCCCAGCGGCTAAAGCCTCGGTCGACTGCCGCCCCTCCAAATTCCCAAGCACCAAACCAAAAACGATCCCCAGCGGCAAACCATTTAAAAACATGCATGCTACGTGGTAGGGACTCGGCACCAAAGCAAACAGCAACAAAGCAGTATGGGCTAGCAGGATCAGTCCAAGAATCACCCATCCGCGTTGCGCTCGAGTCACCTCAGAAACAATGCGTATACCGATGAACTTTGATACCATGTACCCGATCACTTGCGCAGCAATCAAAGTCCCCTTTTGATCCCAGTCCCCCGCTCCAGAATGATCGAAACTTCCCACCGTAAATGGCTTGCGAAACATGTACATGCAAAAATAAGTACCGAACGCTGCGAGCATCGCCCATACGTTGATAAACCATTCCGATCGAAATCTAGTGCTAACCATTGCCTATCCAACAATCCTTGACCCCACGAGGAATACATCCTCCACCCGAAAACACGTTCGCTATCCTCAGCAATGTACATGATCTGATAGCCAAACGAGGATGCCGTTAAGAAAACTTAGTATTCCAAATCCACCCTCCAAATCGGCTCTATCGATTCTCACTTACCTCCACGATTGCGATGCAACCCTCCCAACTCATCCCCGCTCGGTTCGCACTTATGTCATCACCCCGCCTCACCGTGCCAATGGCACTATTGTTCATTTGCATACTCGCACCCATTAGGGAATGCCTGGGACAAGAAACCAATTCACAAGGCATGGAATTGACCCAGGCTACGCTCCGAGCCCGCGTATCGCAAATCGAAGCTGCAAACGACTTGCGCCAAATCACTTCGCAACAAGCCTGGGAAGTGCAGCAGGAAACCTTGCGCGACCAGCTTCGTGAAATGCTCGGAATCCCGCAGCGCGATCTTCGTGACAATCAACAACTCAGCGATGACCTATCGGCGACCACCACCGACACCCTCGAAACCGATGCAATTATTGTCGAGAAGGTATTCTTCCAATCGAGTCCCGGTCTGTACGTTACGGGAAACCTCTATCGTCCCAAGATTACCAAAGGACGATTGCCCGCAGTCATCTATGTATGTGGTCACGGACAAGTCAAAGAAAACGGCGTAAGTCTCGGAAACAAAACCCATTACCAACATCACCCTGCCTTCCTCGCTGAAAACGGATACATCGCCCTTGCTATCGACACCATCCAACTCGGGGAGATCGAAGGCATCCACCACGGATTATTTCGATATAACCGCTGGGATTGGCCTTCGAGAGGCTACACCCCTGCGGGAGTCGAAGCTTGGAACGCCTCCCGCGCCGTTGATTACCTCATCAGCCGGGACGATGTGGATGCGACCAAAATCGGTATCACGGGTCGAAGTGGAGGAGGTGCTTACAGTTGGTATGCAGCCGCCATCGATCCACGCATCAGCGTCGTTATTCCAGTCGCAGGTATCACCGACCTGCGCGATCACGTGATCGATCAGTGTGTCCGTGGGCACTGTGACTGCATGTATTTCGTAAACCGCTACGGCTGGGACTATTCAACCCTCGCCGCTTTAATACACCCTCGTCCACTACTAATAGGGAATACCGACGAAGACCCTATCTTTCCTCTCGATGGCGTGTTTCGTGTTCAGCAACAAGTTCGCCATCTGTACCAATTCAATGCAAAAGAACAGCTTGGAATCCAATGGACCACCGGCGGTCACCAGGACACTCAAGAACTACAAGTCGGTTGCTTCGTCTGGTTCGATCGCCATCTGATGCTCCAACGCCGTCGTATCGAACAAGCAGCCACTGCTCGATTCGAAAAAGCCGAATTAAGAGTCTTTCAGTCCTTACCTGCCGACCAACGCGTTACAAATGTCCAAGACTGGTTCGTTCCCCTTGCAAACAAATCGATTCCCAACTCTCAAATAGCTTGGGAAAACCAACGTGAAAGCATCCGAGACGAAATCATCCAATCGGTAAAAGGTCGCTTGCCAAAACTCACCACTGACGCGCTCAATACGGATGCAAACGATGCCTCTTCTCAAGCCCATGAATGGACACCGCAAACCAAGCAAACCTCAAACGAATGGCAAGGAACATTATTCGAAGCCTCGGTGCACCCAAACTCAAAAGTCTCGATCTTGAAAATCATCCATACATCGCTCGAACCAACGTCAAGCAGCCAAGTAACGGTCGATATCGCCAACACAGCAACGTGGACAGCTTGGACTACCCTCAAGACGGAACCGACGAATTGGTCAAGCATCACGAACAACCTAGATAAAGCACTTGTGCATTATTTCGTTTATCCCGAAGGTACCGGTCCATGGATATGGAATGCTCCAGAGAACATCGCTTTGCATTTGAGGCGTTCCTACGGACTGGTCGGTTGGTCACTCGAAGGCCGTCAAGTCGCTGGGATTGCTCAAGCCATCGCGTGCATACGCAGTCAACATAAAGATGCTACCATCACACTGCACGCCGACTCTCCATTTGCACCTCATGCCTTACACGCAGCTCTGATCGAATACCGAAGCATCAATCAGTTGGTCCTTGAAGATCTCAATCGAAACGCTTACTTCGACGGCTTTGTTATTCTCGGCGTCCTTCGCAAATTCGATCTGCCACAGACCCTTGCAGCAACCGCTTCTCTCGTCCCAACCACGATCAAGTCCCCAAAAGATCCCGACGAATCTTCATGGACAACCAAAGATCCATTCCTCTTGGAAATACAAAAGCTCAACCAAAAACCTTTGCTGATTCCTTGAGCCCTAGCAGACTAACAAATCCTCGGTAACAACTCGCCTGTTGGCATCGGTACGATTCGATGGGTACCAAAACGTGTTTGAGCAATGACTTTTCGTGGATGCGTCGAATCCACTTCACCAATTATCGCACCATCGACTCCGAGCGGATCCGACCGCATGATGCGAAGCGCTTGATCTGCATCCTCCTTCGGGACAACCACAAGCAGCTTGCCTTCGTTGGCCACCACCCAAGGATCGATCCCAAGCAACTCACAGGCTCGTCTGACTTGAGGACGAACGGGTACACTCTCCTCCCATACACGCAAACAACATTTTGATGCTTCGGCAAACTCATTTAAACTTGCAGCAATACCTCCACGTGTCGGGTCCCTCATCACGCGAATGCTGGGAACTTCTGCAAGCAGCTTCTCAGCGAGTGGCCACAACGATGCGCAGTCGCTTTGTAGTGGTGGGGAGAACTCTACTCCATTGCGATAGGTCATCACCGCCATTCCATGCTCTGCGATCGTGCCACTGAGCAGAATACGATCGCTAGGCTCGATCCGATCCGCTTTCATCGCAACTCCATCGCGAATCCACCCGATTCCACTCGTTGTGAGGTAACATCCATCCCCATGCCCTCGCTCCACTACCTTTGTATCTGCTGCGATCACTTGAGTATTGCATCGCCTTAGCGCATCCCCCATCGACTGAGCCAATCGGCGTAATTCGCAGATCGAAAACCCCTCCTCAATAATCCAACCCGCAGTCAACGCCAATGGCTCCGCCCCCTGCACGGCCAAATCATTCAGCGTGCCGTATACCGCTAACGACCCCAGATCTCCACCTGGAAACACCAGTGGACGTACGACAAACGAATCCGTAGTCATCGCCAATCGCCCCGGTTTTGTAGGGACTAGCAGTTCACCGCTATCGGATTTGTTGGCCAAGATTGCGTTGCCATAAGCGGGAAGAAAAACTTTATCGATCAACTCCTGAGACAGCTTCCCACCCGCTCCATGCGATTGGGTGACGAAATCGACTAGCGGATCTGGCACGGGACAAACAAAGCTGAAATTTGTCATTGTGACTACTATCCCTCTAAGACATCGGGATCATGTCGGGTTTGATGATGATAATAGGCGGCGCAAGCACCTTCGTTAGACACCATAGGAGCACCCAAAGGATATGCAGGAGTGCAATGTTTCCCAAATGCTTCACATTGCGTCGGACGAATTTTTCCTTTTAAAACCTCTGCGGCTCGGCATGGATTCTGGATGGTTGCTAGAGCAGGATAATCGATCGAACCGAAATCTGATACGAACCGATCAGTCGCATCAAAGGCCTGATACTTCGATCGCAATTTGAACCCGCTTTGCGGCAACGTCCCCATTCCTCGCCAGACTTGATCGCAGGACTCAAACACATCTTCTAATGCCCTTCGAGCAACTGAATTCCCGGTGCGTTCGACGACCTGCGAATAAGCATTGATCACCCGCGTATTGCAACTGTCACTACCTTTCGAAGACTCAAGTTCTGTTACTACGGCGAGCATTCCGCGAAGAATGTCTACTGGCGAAAAGCCTGTTACTGCAATCGGCGTTCGATATCGTTCCGCGATTCCTTCGTAAGCTTCGTAGCCCGTAATCGCACAGACATGTCCTGCCGCCAAAATTCCGTCGATGCCATGTTCCGGATCGCTCAAGATCGCTTCGACGGCAGGTGGCACCAACACATGTGAAACCAGCACTGAAAAATTGGGGAGCGATTGCATGTATGCTGCTCGCACTGCCATCGCGGTCGCTGGTGCCGTGGTTTCGAATCCAATTGCAAACAACACCACTTGCCGCCCCGTCCCTAGCCGCAACTCCTCACTCGCCACTTTGCAAGCATCAAGCGGCGAATGGATCACCCGTATCTTGCCCCCCTGACTGCGAACGCGAGCCAAATCGGACTTCGTTCCCGGAACGCGCAGCATGTCTCCATAGGTACAAAGAACAACATCTTCACGACTAGCTATTTCCATCGCTCGATCGAGCACTTCCATCGACGTTACGCACACCGGGCATCCAGGCCCATGGACAATTCGGATCGTAGGTGGCAGCAACTGATCAATGCCGTTCTTGAGAATTGCGTGGGTCTGCCCTCCGCAAACCTCCATCACCGTCCAATTCTTCGTCGTGATGCGTCGGATCCCCTGCACCAAAGCTTCTACCTCTCGAACATCTTCCGAATTGAAATCGTTCATCATGGCGTACCGGGCAATGCAGAAATCTCATGGAACGTCGAAAGACTTTCCTCCGCTCGGGTCGGATCTAACTTAGAAATCGCAAATCCCACATGCACGATCACATAGTCACCAATCCCAGCCTCAGGGGTGTACTCAAGACAAACTTCTTGCGAAACGCCGCCGAAATCCACTACTCCCATCCGCAAACCCGATGAAGATTCAATACTTAAGATGCGACCTGGAACGGCCAAACACATACTCTTCTCCTCTTTATCAGCCACTGATCGGATTTATCAGCCAACTGATCGGACTGATCTGACGGATAGCCTTAATGGCAACTCCCCTGAATGGTAGCCACGCATGGTATCATAGCAAAGCACTAACCCACCGGATAAAAAATGCACGAACTGTCCTTGGCTCAAGAGATTTTCAAAATAGCCACAAGTCAAGATCAAGAAGGAGTTCCGATCGCGATTGGAATTCGACTTGGTGCTTGGAGCTGTGTGCATGAAGACTCGCTTCGCAACAGCTTCCAATGGGTTGTTCAAAATACCGCTATGCATGAAACTCGACTTGTCATCGAACGACTGCAAGAGATCTGGTACTGTGAAACTTGCCAACAGTCTCCCGAATCACCGAAAAGTCCAGCCGTCAAAAAACTCGAATCATTGAGCCCCATCTGCCCTTGGTGCGACGAACCTCTACGCATCCTCGATTCCGTTCAAGAAATGTCGGTTGACTGGATCGAGTACGCGCAAAGCGATGATTGCACCTTGGAACACCACGAAGCCCAAGACAACAAGAACGAGCAACATGATGATGAATGAAGCATCGCCCTCAAGTAAAACCGATGAGCCCAAAACTCCTAGGATTCTCCAAGTTCGCACGAAAATTCTCAAAGCAAACGACACCCTAGCGCGGACCTTGCGTGAAAAATTTGCGTCAGACAATGTCTTTGTTACCAACTGGGTCAGCAGCCCAGGATCCGGAAAGACGACTTGGCTCGAACGAACGCTCAAAGAACTTCCAACGAAATTCCCCTCAGAGAATTTGCGGGTCGCAGCGATCGTTGGCGACCTTGAAACCGACCGAGATGCACAACGTCTTCGCCGCAGCGGGGCCCCCGTTCGTCAGATCATGACCCACGGTTTGTGTCACCTCGAAGCCGACATGATCGAACGAGAATGGGATACCTTTACCCCTAAAAACGTCGACTTTCTTTTTATCGAGAACGTGGGGAACTTGGTCTGTCCCACAAGTTGGGATCTCGGAGAATCCTTGAGAATCGGCTTGTTTTCCGTAACAGAAGGAGAAGACAAACCGCTGAAGTATCCAGGTCTATTCAACACCTGCGATGCCGTGCTTTTAACGAAGGTCGATCTCGCACAAGCTTGCGAATTCCAACGCGATTCGGCCATCGCAAATCTGAATGCAGTCCGCCCAGGAATAAAAATCTTCGAGGTCTCTGGGAAGACCGGACAAGGATTTGAGGATTGGCTCGACTGGCTAATCGCTCAGCGAGAAACTTGGCAAGCTTCGATCGCCTCAACGATGCGTGCCGCGTCCACATCACCACGCGAAGCTACGTGACCGATCTTGGTCGGCAAAATCAAATTCAATTTGCCATGCGAAGTCTTCTTGTCCAAACGCATCGCTTCAAGCATTCTCGTCGGCGTTAGGGAATAACTGGTTGCATGTGCTTGATTAGAAACCGGTAGACCTACCGGAAGTCCGAATCTTTCTAGCAACCGAGTTTGCCGGTTGAGCGATTCGCTGTCCCATAACCCTAATGCCAGCGCAAGCTTCCCTGCCATGCTCATGCCAATCGAGACAGCTTCGCCATGCAGAAACGTTCCGTAACTTGCAAGGGCTTCGATGGCATGACCGAAAGTATGCCCGTAATTCAGAACAGCACGCAGCCCGGTCGTCTCATGCTCGTCCTGAGTTACTACCTGAGCCTTCAATTCACAACATCGAACGACGAGATGCTCAAGAGTGCTCGAATCGCGCTGAAGAATCGCATCGGCATTCGATTCCAGCCATTCGAAAAATTCCAGATCGAGAATTACTCCATATTTGACAACCTCAGCCAATCCGCTTCGAAACTCACGATCTGGCAAAGTATTCATCGCCCGCAAATCAATCCACACCAACGACGGTTGCCAGAAAGCCCCGACGACGTTTTTCGCTTCGGGCAAGTTAATCCCAGTCTTCCCCCCAACGCTACTGTCGACCATCGCTAACAGGGTCGTAGGCACTTGAAGAAATCGCAACCCCCGGTTCCAAGTCGCGGCGAGAAATCCAGCGAGGTCGCCGATCACTCCACCACCGACCGCCACGATCACCGACTTGCGATCCGCTCTGAGACTTGCCATGCAACTCCAAAGCCGATGCAACTGCTCAACCGACTTGCTCGGTTCCCCACTGGGTACCTCGATCATTGCCACCTCGGAGGTTTGCAGTCCAAGCCCCTGAATCGTGGAGCGAGCAAGTTCAACCACTTGGGAATCGACGATCACGATGAATTTCGAAGCATCCGAGATGCGGGACCTCCAAGCGAGCGCGAGTCCTGTCGCCTCTGGAACACCAATGAAAATCGGATAACTGCGTTGATCGAGGGATACTTCAATGGATCGCATAAAGGACAATTCAATAGGTCGAAGTTTGATTATTTC
>Ga0255124_1000172_pt1 | contig 24272 bp, 12 predicted proteins | sample Law_Cont_RepB_8d_FD_188564 | JGI IMG/M metagenome (GOLD analysis project Ga0255124, IMG submission 188564) | Freshwater microbial communities from St. Lawrence River, New York, United States - Law_Cont_RepB_8d | ecosystem: Environmental > Aquatic > Freshwater > River | place: USA: New York... | reverse complement strand
CTTTGGAACCTGATGTCGCCAAAGGCTGAAGAGAAGAAGGAAGGCGCAGCTACTGCAGCTCAGCAAACAGTTCCACCAGCCGATGCTCCAGTTCCTTCTGTGAAGGAATTGTTCGAGCTTCCTGGCGGAATCAGCATGGACGACCTGAAGAAGAAGCTTGATGGCTCCTTCGGTGGTGTTGTTTCGGCTTTGGAAGGCATCACCGATGTCGATACCGCTAAGGGTGCAGTTGGCAAGCTTGAAGAAGCTGCCAAGAGCTACACCGAGTCGATGACCGGTGTTCCCGATGCAGCGAAGGGTGTACTCGGATCGTTCTTCGGTCCTTACCTCAAGACGGTAGGTGGGATTCTTGAGAAGCTTTATGCGATTCCAGGAGTCAAGGAAGTCATTGAGCCAGTTATCGGCCCAATGGTTGAATCTGTAACCAAGATTGCCGGCTAGTCTCGGTTGTCACTTGGGCATTGGCTCAAGAAACGACCTTTTGCGGAAACAGGGATCCTGTAGTAATCCGGGATCCTGTTGAAGAGATGAAAAAGAATTGAAGCTCGCAAGCTGTTTGGCTTGGCGAGCTTCTTTATTTAGTCTCGCGAAAAGCGGCGCGACAGAAAATGACAAATCTAGTAGTTCGGAGCTGGAGCTCGAGTTGGGGCAGGAGCAGGAGCAGTAGCTGGGGCAGGGGTGGGCAGAGGGAGGCGGGGTAGTGAAGGTGTTTTTTTCGATTCTATTGGGAAATACCGGATATTTGAGAGAATCGAAGCGAGTTCCTGGGGAAGTTTGAACTGTCGAATGGCTCGGTGGAGCTTATAATACTGAGTACTTTTGACGGTCTAAAGGTTCTTGTGCACGTGAAGAAGCCCAATTGGTTTTCGGGTTTCAAGCTGTGCATGAATCCCTACAGGACGGTTTGCCAGCGAAAAGTTTTGTGGCATTCCTGTCTCGCAGCACTTTGGTTTTATTGCTGCGGTAGAGTCCTGCGACCGCACCTCCCTCCCCCCACGACACTACGCGACTCCCTTGATTTCCATCACCTTCTCAGCCCGTCGTTTCATGATTGCCGGACCGATTGGGTTGGCATTGCTTGTTTTGCCAGTCCAAGTCGGCTGCGAGCCGCCGCCGGCGGTGCGTGTCTACGACGCTCCGAAATCGGACACAGAGTTCGTTGCTGGGCCTTTGGCTGGTACTAGTAGTGCGCCGATGTCGCTAGGCGGTGCATCGGGTGGGGCTGCTTCCCAAGGTGCCAGTTCGCAAGGTAGTGGTTCGCAAGTTGGCGGACAGAATGCGGCCAGTGGTCCGCGTCGAATTCTCGGTGCGATTCTCCCGTTGGAATCCGGCTGTTACTTTTTGAAAGCTACCGATACACCGGAGCGACTCGAACCTTTGATGGAAGGCTTTCTGTCGATTGTTCAGGGTTTTGCGATCGATGAACAAACTGGTCGGCCATCGAATGCATTGCCGAGTGGATGGAAGATGAATCCGAGGAACGACATTGCCTTGGCAGAGTTCGTATCACCAGAGTCGACCGGCGGCGTGAAGTTTACAGTCACTGCATTGGCGATGCCTGGTGAAAAGGATTGGCCTGAATACTTACTGAGCAACGTCAACCGATGGCGGGGGCAGTTAAAGATTGATCCGGTCAGTTTAGAAACTTTGAATGATTCACTGATTGCAGTCCCGAGGGGGGATGGCAAGTTGCCTTCGTACATCTTCGATGCTGAGGGGACTGGGTCTGGTGGAATGGCGCCCCGATCGGCCGTTCCATCTCCTGCTAGCTCGCCTGTTAGCCCTTCAAGTAGCACACCGGCTGGCCCTTCTGGTGCAGATAAAACTTCGGCAGTTCCAACACCGGCGGGTGATGCTTCATCTGGCAAAGAAGAAATCAAGCGTCCGGATTTGAAGTACCGTTTACCCGAGGGCTGGAGTGTTGGTCAAGGTTCAGCGTTTCGCTTAGCGACGTTGAAGATTGAGTCTGCGGAGGGCAATGGAGAAGTGACCGTTAGTATGGCGACGGACAATCCACAAGCGAACACAGCGATGTGGGCGCAGCAGGTGCTCAAGGGCTCAGATCCATCCCAAGTCGACCCGGTAGTTGAAAAGACGCTTGAAAGCGCAGAGACGCTAGAAGTTGGTACGGGGCAAGCGAAGTTGTATACAGTTCGCTCGTCGCCACAACCCGATGCGCCGATGTTGATCGTCGCATCGATTCCGACCGAAAACCCAGAATTGCATTTGTTCGTAAAGCTCATTGGAGACAACCGTCTCGGTGAGTCGCAAAAGCAAAAGCTGATCGAATTCGTTCAATCCATCACTTTAAAATAGATATCAAACTCATGGCTACTGCACCCCTTCAAGATGGTTTAGTGCCTCGCTCGGTACCGAACACGAGCGGTATAGAGCAAGCGATTTGGACAGCGCTTCGTTATGCAGGTTCATTGAAGATCACTTGCGCGATGTTCGCATTGGGTGTTCTGATTTTGCTTGTTGGCACGCTCGCCCAAGACGAAGAGACGATTGTCGATGTAAAACGAGATTACTTCAACAGTTGGGTTGCGAAAGTTGACTTCGATGTGTTCGTCCCTCAGACGATCTGGCGGCATGAGGTTAAGAAACCTGGGACAATATTCATTCCGGGTGGTGCAACCATTGGTTTGATCATGTTGATCAACTTGATTGCCGCGAAGATGACGCGGTTCCACATGACGGCTCGAGGAACTCGTTTTGCAATTGGATTTGCGATCACACTCATCGGATTCGCTTTGATTGCAATGATTGTTTTCGGTGCTCACTTAGGGGATGGTCTGCAGGGAGAGCCGCCGTTTAGTTATGACACGATCTGGGCTGGTTGCGTTGCATCCCTTTGGCTGTCGATCATCGGTCTGGGAGCTTGGGCGATCAAGTCTCCTCCTCGTCATAGCATCCTGCGTATAGCTCTTTGGGTTGTCTTCTCGTTGTTCCTTACGGCAGGCATCATCCTTGCAGTTGCCGGGGATTCCTTGAGGATTCCAGATCCGGGTCTGCGTATCGTTTGGCAGTTAGCAAAAAGCTTGATTGTGAGCGTTGTGTTGCTCGTGGGGCTAACCATTTTGTTCGGTGCTCGAGGTGGAAATGTTTTGATCCACCTTGGGATCGGATTGCTCATGATCGGTCAGTTCGCCTTCGGAGATCGTCAGCGAGAAGAGCGCATCAGTTTGTATGAAGGTCAGCGAACACGTGCTGCGGTGCAGACGGATATTGTTGAACTAGCGGTTATCGACAAGACGCAGCCTGACAAGGACACCGTGGTGGCCTTTGATGATCCTTTGATTTCCAAAGCAGCGGCTGACAAGACGTTGCTTACCGACAAATCCTTGCCATTCGAGATTCGAGTGGAGAAGTGGATGCCGAATTCGGATTTGAAATCGCGTCGAAGCAACCCGGACTTGGAGAAGGAAGCGGACGGCGTAGCAGGTCTGCCACCGGAGCTTGCGCTGGTCGAAGTGCTCAAGTCGGGTGGAGCGAAGAGCGAGATGAACATCGCTAGTGCTTATCTTTCGATACGTGAGAAGAAGACCTCGAAGGAGCTTGGTCGCTTCGCGGTGAGTCAGTTGTTAAACGATACTACGTTCAGACCTAAGAATTTTCTAACCTCGATTGAGTCTGATGGTCGGCAGTTCGATTTGGCGCTGCGGTTCCGGCGGAATCTCAAGCCATTTTCTTTCGAGTTGAAAGATGTTGAGTTAAAGCAGTACACAGGGACTGCGATTCCAAAGGATTACTCTTCGTACGTGCGCATCGTGGACGATTCAGGTTCGACGCTTCAAGAAGGTCGGATTTGGATGAATAGTCCGATGCGATTCCGAGGTGAGACCTATTACCAATCTTCGTATTCGCCGGCTGCACAGAGTCCGCTCGGGGTCGAGCAAACGGTCCTCCAAGTTGTCACCAACGCGGGATGGCTCATTCCTTACGTTTCCTGTGTCCTTGTCGGACTTGGGATGTTAGCTCACTTTAGTATCACTCTTACTCGATTTGCATCCCGTTATGATCGTAAGGCTATTGCATTAACGGATCGTTCACCGTGGTATTACTCTGCAGCGTTGTTGCCGGTGCTGTTGCTCGGTTCGTGGCTGTATGTGCGAGCGAAGACTCCGACGGTCAAAGACGAGAAGATCGATTGGTATGCGATTGGAACGTTGCCGGTGCAGCATGAAGGTCGAATCAAACCGCTGTCGGGGGTGGGTGCCCAGGTGCTCAAGGCGCTGTCCGATAAGCCTTTTGCTTTGTCGAATGAAGGACATAGCTACGAAGGTGCGCAGGAGACAGGCAAGCAGATCTCGGCAGCAGAGTGGTTGATGGGAGTGATGGTTCACGAAGAGTGGGTTCGCAAAGCTCCGTTGGTCCGAATCGACTCGATCGCACTTCTTGATGAGCTTGGACTCGAACGGCACAAGAGCCATCGTTACAGCATCGAACAGATCGACGCGAAGCTCAACAGTGAAGAGTCCGATACGTTGCAGAGGAAGTTTCAGGAGTTAGCTCGCGCCGAAGAGTCGACTTGGTCGGTCGACGATCGGAACTTCATGCGATTGCAGACTAGGATGGGGATCTTCTATTCGATTTGGAACGCTTACGAACCCGTTGATGACTTGCTCAAGCGAATTGCGAATGATCCCGAAAGGTTATCGCAAGTGATCGAAGGACTCGGTCCAGTGATGGAATCTATCAAGGCGAAGGGGGCGCCGGCGATTATTCCGCCGACGAATGTCCCTGAGAAGCTTGATCCGACCCTACCTCCTCCGCAGTGGAATGCTTATGCACCAGCGTTCTATGAGGTGATCAAGAACTTTGATGCGAAGAATCTCGATAACCCGACTTCGCAATTCCGAACGCTTGCACAAATCATGCGAGGAGGGTCGGGTAATAGCAAGCAGATCAATGCGGAGGTGAGCAAGTACTCAAAGATGCTTGAAGAGAAGTACCCAGAGTTGTCTCGTACGAAGAAGGCACGCTTCGAAGCTTGGTATGGTTATTTCAATCCAATTAGCATTTCGTACGTGTTGTATATCGTCGCTGGATTGACCGCTTTTCTCGGGCTAATCTGTTCCGTCTTCTCGTCGAACCCGAAGGGGGCTTTGGCGAAGGAGTGGATTCGGCAAGTCGCGTTTTGGATCTGTGTGATCACTCTGGCGATTCACACCGTGGCGATCATTTCTCGGATATACATATCGGAGCGACCACCCGTGGTGAGTTTGTACTCCGCGTCGGTGTTTATCGGGTGGGCGATCGTTTTGGCGGCCGTCGTAGCCGAGATGCTCTTTCCGATTTCGATTTCATTGTTGGTTGCGGCAACGGCTGGGTATCTTTCGCTGCTGTTGGCAGACGGACTTGATATCGGAGACTCGATGCCTGTCCTTCAAGCTGTACTCGATACACAGTTCTGGCTTTCAACCCACGTGATCAGCGTGTCGTTGGGTTACTCTGCGACTTTCCTCGCCGGGTTCCTCGGTATTGGAATCGTTGTCGTTGGGGTCTTGGGATTGATTTGTCCTGTATGGTTCAAAGAAGAGTCGCGAAAGAAGTTGATCGATACGCTGTATCGAGTTTGTTACGGTGTGGTTTGCTTTGGCATCTTCTTTAGTTTCGTCGGTACGGTTCTCGGTGGACTGTGGGGCGACGATAGCTGGGGTCGATTCTGGGGATGGGATCCAAAAGAAAACGGCGCGCTGATGATCGTGTTGTGGAACGCGCTGTTGTTGCATGCGAAGTGGGATAAGCTTGTCGGTCCGCTCGGGTTCGCCATGCTTGCTATCGGTGGAAACATCATTACCGCGTGGTCTATGTTCGGTACCAACATCCTTGGAATTGGACTTCATGCCTACGGGGGTGAGACAGGTGAATCGCTGAAGAACATGGGTTACTTCTTTGCAAGTCAACTACTGTTTATCCTTGTAGGTGGATTCGTTTATTACGTATCGAAGTTGCAGAATTTGAATAAAGCCGTATGACCGATTGCGCTGCCACATCACCCGCCAAATCAAACTTCGAGTTTCTCCGAACGGAGATACTCGAACATCGTCCGATCGCGAAAGACACTTGGAAGCTGACGGTAGCTGCTCCTCATTTGGCGCAAGTTACTCAGCCTGGGCAGTTCTATATGGTGCGGATCGCCGAATGCAACGATCCGCTGATCGGCCGCGCTTTAGCTTTCTATGATCGAGGGCTCGATGCGTCGGGGAAACCGGATTCGGTGTCGGTGGTGTATGTGGTCAAAGGGAAGTTCACACGTGCTCTATCGGGCCGTGTCGCAGGTCAGAGTGTTGAGTTGTGGGGGCCACTAGGCAATACGTTCTCTGACGAAGCTGTCGACCATTTGATTCTTGTGGCCGGAGGTGTTGGTATCACGCCGATGCTGACCTTGGCAACAAGTGCTCTGGGGCTTGAAAGCTACGGGGCAAGTAACAGTTCCGTCGAAGGAAGTCCCACTGGGGCTTTTGCCAAGCGGGTGACATTGTGTTACGGGGCGAGGACGAAGGAGTATCTCGCTGGGCTCGATGCTTTCAGCGATCGGGGAGTTCACTTAGAAATTGCGACTGAGGATGGATCGCTCGGTACGCGTGGTCGCGTCACAGAACCACTTGAGCGATTGCTTCGTGCTCGCACCGGATCGGTACGTATCGCTTGCTGCGGTCCTGAACCGATGATGCAAGCGGTAGGTAAGGTCGCATCGAACTACGAAGTGCCTTGTGAAGTATCATTGGAAACGCCGATGGCTTGCGGGATCGGTATTTGCTTTACTTGTGTCGCGAAGATCCAGCAAGAAGATGGGTCGTGGGATTACCGTAGGACCTGCATGGAAGGCCCGGTATTCGCTTCGCAACAAGTCGTATGGTAGACGTTTCGAAGAGACGTTTCGAAGAGACGTAAGTGAATTGGATGTTTCTTGCGCGCAGTTTGGTTGGTTCTTCGTGGATTTTAGTGGCTGGTAATCATTCGCATCGGTTTTGCAGCGCGGTACTCTCTCAAACAAACCATATTGGCCACTATTGTTACTCAATAGGTGCTTGGTTAGGGATTTGCGTTGTTGAATCGCTGAGCTGAGATAATGCGTTTAGGGCAGTCGGGTAGAGATTCAAGGAACGTCTTGCCGTAGGGTTTGGTAGTCATTCTCGGGTCGGTTACTAGGACGATTCCACGATCGGTGGCAGTCCGGATCAAGCGTCCGAAGCCTTGGCGAAACTTGATCACCGCTTCGGGGAGTTGGAAATCTCTGAAGGGGTTTCCACCAGCGGAGCGGATCGCTTCAAGTCGTGCTTCGAGGAGCGGGTGGTCAGGGACGCTGAATGGGAGTTTCGTGATCACGACGAGTTGTAAAGCATCGCCGGGAACATCGACACCTTGCCAAAAGCTCTCTGCTCCGAAGAGGACACCACGCGGTTGTTCCTTGAATGCTTGAAGCAGCTCAGTTCGCGGCATACCGTCTGCTTGGGAGTACGTAGCGAGTCCCTTGGAGTTAAGCCACGGGCCTAGACCTTGGCTGCATTTGCGGAGGGCGTCGTAGGAGGTAAACAGTAGGAAGGCGTGACCATCGAAGCGTTCGAGGTAGTGTTTGAGTGCGGGGAGGATTGCGCGTTCGTAGTCGTTCTTGGCGATCGACGGGTCGGGCAGGTCTGTTAAGAGATGCAGTTCAGCAAGTCTTGGGTAGTCGAATGGGCTGCCGACTTGCAAGCTTGGGAGTCCAAGTGCTCCGACTCGGCGTTGGAAGAAATGAAAAGCAGCATCGTCTTTGTTGGGTTTCTTGATCCCTGCGGACGCTTTGATTTCGTCGCCACTTTGGGCAAGCGATACGTTGGCGATTGGTGTGTTCGCTTGTTTCGTCGCTAGAGTCGCACTGGTCATGATGACACTTGGGACTTTTTGGAACAGGTGTTCGCGGAGGTATACGCCTACATCGAGTGGGCTGCTGCGAAGAGTGAGTCGAGCAAAGACGCGACCGACCCCGCGTGATTCTCGTTTCTCGTACCAATAGACCGCGCTAGTTTCTTTTTGGAGCAGCCAAGTATCGAGGCCGACCGCGAGGGCGTTCAAGCGATTCGCAGCCGACATCATATCGAGTTTCGCGTTGGCATCCTTGAGGTCTTTGCCGTATCGTTCGAGTTCGACGACAAGTTCTCGGAGTCGATCGACCAACGTTGTTTTCACCGGAATCGGTTCGCGAATCCGTCCGTTCGGTGGTGCGCTGGATTCGGTCCAAGTCAGAACATCGTTGGAGAAGTCATCGAGAGCTTCCATGCAGCGGTAGCATAGCTGCATAACTTGGCGAAGGTTGAGCGAGACGAGGACCCCTTTGTCGTTGCGAGGGTTGTAGAGTTTTCGGAGGGTGTAGTCGATTTGCGAATTGCTGATGGAGAGTCCAAGGTGTTCTCCTGCGACCGATTCCATGGTGTGGCATTCATCGAAGATCACAGCTTGGTAGTTCGGCAGGAAGCTTCCTCCTTGGGCCCTTACTGCAAGATCGCTGAAGAACAGTGCGTGATTGACGACAAGAATTCTTGCGTTGGCGATGCGCCGTCTGGCCGCGTAATAAAAGCACTTGTCGTACGTTCCGCATTTACGTCCCAAGCAGTTCCCGGAATCGCTGGATATCTCATCCCACAGCACGCCACTTGGTCGAAACCCGAGACTCGATAAACTGCCGTCGGAAGTGTTATCCACCCAACGCTTGATCTCATCGAATTGATCGTAGTCGCGGTCTTCGGACAACAAGCTCGTAAGGCGGGATTGGGCGACTTGCAATCGTCGTCGAGAAAGGTAATTGCTGCGACCTTTGACCAGTACAGAGCTGAATTCTCGTGGGATCACTGCGTTGAGGAGCGGTAAGTCTTTCCCGATTAACTGTTCTTGCAAGCTGATCGTGTGGGTGCTGATGACCACTCGCCGGATCTTGTCGTCCTCTTCGTTATCTGGTGAATTGGCAGAGTGATCTGACGAGCTGTCTTGATCGTCCAAGCGGCCTTCATCGGAAGTGGCGTAGAGGATCGCTGGGACGAGGTATCCGAAGCTTTTTCCGACCCCTGTTCCGGCTTCGACGATCAAATGTTTCTTTGACTCGAGCGCTTGGGTCACAGCGTGTGCCATTTGCAATTGTTCGCGGCGATGCTCGTAGTTTGCAATCCGCCTCGAAATGCTTCCGCCTGGCCCGAGAATGGACTCGAAATCCAATGCATTCATTCGGAGGTTCCAATTGCGAATTCAAGGAGAAAGCAGGGAGGATCGCGCGAGCTGGCGCTGATATGCGAGCAGTTGCGGAAGTACATCGTAGAGGATAACGAAAAACCCCCTTTTTGTCCTTGGTTGGTTCAAGGATAAAAGGACGAAATTCCTGTTCGAAAGATGTATACTATTCAGTTCGTCGGTTTTGCTTTTTTACTGGCTTTCTAATCCATGCAAAACGGATCACTTTTAGATTTGGGGTCCTCCCTCCTATGTCTACACCTAAATCTGTAAACGCGTTGAACAAGTCGACTCGCCGTACTTTTATCGCAAATTCTTTGGCCGTAGCCGGTGCGATTCACGGTTCGAATGCTTTAGGGCGAGCGGTTTATGCGCAGCCCGTAATGCCGGTTTCACGAGCACCTGTTGCATTGAAGTTAGGGCTGGTGACTTATCAGTGGGGCAAGGACATGGCCTTAAAGGAACTGATCGCGACTTGCGAGCAGACCCATTTTGAAGGAGTGGAGTTGCGAAGCACGCATCGGCATGGTGTGGAACCATCGATGAGTGCTGAAGCTCGCAGAGAGGCAAAGAAGCTTTTTGCAGACAGTAAAGTTGCTTTGGTCGGACTCGGTAGCGCTTGCGAATACCATGCGGTTGACCAAGGTGTGCTCAAGAAGAACATCGACGAGACGAAAGCGTTTTTGGATCTTTCCGCAGAGCTTGGTGGCAGCGGAGTGAAGGTGCGGCCTAACGGGTTACCGAAGGAGGTTCCGGTCGAGAAGACATTGGAGCAAATCGGAGAGGCTCTGCGTGGACTCGGAGACTACGCAGCAAAGCTTGGACAACAAATTCGGGTCGAGGTTCATGGAGCGGGAACGCAAGAGATTCCCAACATGCGCAAGATCATGGAAGTGGCGAATCATCCTTCGGTAGTTGTGTGTTGGAATTGCAATCCTACGGACCTTCAAGGTGCAGGCTTTGAAGCGAACTACGATGCGTTATCGCAATGGATGGGGACGGTTCACATTCATGACTTGCGACCAGGTAAAGTTAATTACCCGTGGGATAAGCTCTTTGAGAGGCTTCGTGTCTGCGAGGCGAAAGGGTTTACCGGTTGGTGTTTGCTTGAAGATGGAGCGACCCCGAGCGATATCGCTGCGGCGATGCGGGAGAACCATACCGTCTTCACGCAGATGAAGCGTTGATATGTTTCAAAAGAATCTTCAGCGACCAAAACGATTGCTTTCCCAAGTTTGCGAATCTTCCGTGAATAGGGGTTGGTTGTGTAGGATTGCCATTTGCATTTATGCGGTCGTAATCTTGCAATCGATGCGCATGAGCGATGTGATCGCGCAAGAGCCTTCGACGCCAACTGGGGAAGCCAACGAGGTTGAGGTCACGGAGGAAGGTCGAAAGTTTTTCGTCGAGCGAGTCGAGCCCATACTTCAGAAGCATTGTTATGAGTGTCATAGTCATGCGGCCAACAAGTCGAAGGGGGGATTGGTACTCGACTCGAAAGCGGGATGGGTAAAGGGTGGTAGTGACGGTCCATCGGTGGTTCCATTCAAGCCGGACGAGAGCGTCTTGATTGCGGCGGTGCGTTACGATGGCTATGAGATGCCACCCGAGAAACCTCTATCGGCGGAGGATGTCGCAATCTTGGAAGAGTGGGTGCGAATGGGCGCACCGGATCCTCGACTAGCAGATCCTCGCATATCAGATCCGCTCGCATCAGATCCAACGGCCCTTTGGGCGCTTGAGCCGATCAAGGAGACTTTGATACCACCTACGAGTGCGTTGCCATTGGCTCAATGGTGTCGCGATCCGATCGATGCTTTTTTACTGAGTCGATTAGTGAGCGAAGGCATAGAGCCGGCACCGGATGCTGATCGCGCATCGTGGTTGCGTCGGGTCAGTATCGACCTGACGGGTTTGCCACCAACGCTTGAGGAATTCAATGCTTATGTGAAGGATGATTCTCTTGGAGCGGATGAGAGACTTGTCGACAGGCTGCTGAGTTCTCCGTCGTTTGCTGAGCATTGGGGAAGGCATTGGCTTGATCTGGCGTGTTATGCGGATTTAGCAGATATCCAAGGGGATGTATTGATTCGCGATGCATGGCGTTATCGCGATTACGTGATTGATTCGGTACGGTCGGATAAACCGATGGATCGATTTATACACGAGCAGATTGCAGGTGATTTGCTGCCGTATGAATCGGTCGAGCAGCGGCGAGAGCAATTGGTCGCTACCGGATTTTTGGCGATTGGCCCTTGGACGTTACAGAACTACATCAAAAAGCAGCTTGATGCAGATGTCGTCGATCATCAGATCGATAAGATCGGGAAAGTTTTTCTTGGTCAAACGATCGCTTGTGCTCGTTGCCATGACCACAAGTTTGACCCGATACCTACAGCCGATTATTACGCATTAGCCGGGATCTTTCATAGCACGAGAACCACGAGTTATGACGGGCCAGGGGTTTGGAGCCAGATTTCGCATGTCAGTTTACCGACCGACCCAAGATCGGAAGCTGAATACAAGAAGCTAGAAGAGTCGCTTTCGGTTCGCAAATCGGAGCTGTTGCGTCAGTTGACCGAGCAAGAGTCCGCCGAATCGATTGAGAGGTATGGACGGTATGTAAGGAATGACCAAGCCAATGGGATTACGTTGCGCGAAGGGATCAGCGCCAACGACGCAGGGGTTCGATACCATGTTTCCTGGCAAGCGGGCCCGTCGGTGTGGTCGGATGCAAGTCAAGCGACGCAGGCTGATGATGGGCTATTGGTACAAGTGCTCCGAAGCGATGATACCGTATTGGCTTACTATGCGGCTTCGCCGGGTGCTTGGAACGCCGGTGCGCAAGGAGTCACGTTTGCACCGATGGCGTTTGGATATACCGGAGATGGTACGGGACCGGTGCGGTTGCACGTGACATCGAATCGCTCGACAGGGCGTTTTGGTGGAGTGATCGATCGACTTCAAGTTCATCGCGAGTCCGAATCAACCCCTGTGTTTGCAGATAACTTTGATGATACGCAGCGAGGGGAGTTGCGCGGTAAGCAAGCGAACACGGGTAAGACGGTGTTGGCGAAGTGCGTTTTGAAGCGATGGGATGGGATGGGGATCAATCACAGCCATGCGATTGAAGTGGATGAGCAAGATATCGCGATCCAGTTTTACAGTGCTGGACCGAGTTCCAAGGGTGGGCCGGTAGCGACGAAGTTACGGCAAGAGATTGCGACCATCGACCGTACACTTGAGTTGCGTCGAGCGGACGGTCATCAAGCGATAGCGGTTCGAGATATAGAGAGTCCGAAAGACGGTCCGATTTACAAGCGGGGCGAATTCGCTTCGCTCGGTCCGATTGTACCGCGAGGGTTTCTCAGAGCGGTGCCGGTATCGCAGAGGGTAGGTGTTGCGGAGAATCAAAGCGGGCGGCTTGAGTTGGCTCATTGGTTAACCGATTCTGAAAATCCGTTGACATCGCGCGTGTTGGTGAATCGCATTTGGAAAGAGCTATTTGGACAGGGTTTAGTCAGAACGGTCGACTACTTTGGTGTGCATGGCGAACGACCTTCGCATCCGGAGTTGTTGGACTTCTTGGCGAAGCAATTTCGCGATGTTGATCATTGGTCATTGAAGCAGACGATACGTCGGATGGTGTTAACACGGGCCTATCGCATGTCGAGTATTTCGGCAGAGTCGCGGCGTGAGGATCCAGAGAATCGGTTAGTCGGCAGGATGCCACGTCGCAGGATGGCCGCAGAATCGATCCGCGATACGATGCTTTTGCTCAGTGGCGAGTTGGATTTTGCTCGTTCCGGACCATCGCTTGGATTGCATCTCGATGGGAATATCAATGGGCTTGGGGGGAACGTTAATCCAGCGACTTGGGGTGGTAAGTTAGATCCGGCGGTGCGCAACCGCCGAACGGTGTATTTACCTTTGAAGCGAGAGCGGCCCAGTGGGGAAATGGAGCTATTGAGCGTCTTTGATTTCCCTCATCCGAACGATATCACCGGTCAGCGTCCGAACACCACGGTGCCAACGCAAGCTTTGTTTTTGATGAATGCTCCGACGCTCAAAGAGCGAGCGCAGCAGATGGCAAAGTATTGGTTAACCGAAGACTACGCGAGTCAAGAACAGCGGGTCAGCGCGGTCTTGCAAGCGGCTTGGGGACGCCCGCCGGATGCGAGCGAGATCGAATGGACTTTGCAGTTCATGAAGGGATTCGAGGATAGCTATAAAGAAAGCTATGGCGTGGAAGGTGGTCCGGAGATTGGCAGAGAAGCGTGGGTTCAATTCTGTCACAGCATCCTTAGTTCCAATGGGTTCTTGTTTTATGAGTGAGCCATCCTTTACGACTAAGCCAACGATGCGGCTCGGGACGAGTCGGCAAGCAGTGGGGAGCCGCCAAGCTGTGGGGAGCTGCCGAGAAGTTGCGAGCCGAGAAGGAGATCGCTCGATTAGCAAGCGAGTTTTGCAGGCCGCTACGCGAAGAGACTTTCTATGGCGGAGCGGATGCGGGTTTGGTGCATTGGCAATGCAAGTGATGCTTCACGAGCAAGCTGTTCGCGGGATGGGTTTTGATCCTGAGGTTGTCGGAGGGAATGCAGCGGGACCATTAGCTCCGAAAGAGACACATTTCCCCGCGAAGGCAAAGAGAGTTATTTTTCTTTTCATGTCGGGTGGGCCATCGCAAGTCGATCTGTTTGATCCCAAGCCTGAGTTGGCGCGGTTGCATGGCAAGGAGTTGCCATATCGGTTACCCGATACAGAAGCGACAGTGGGGCTTGATCAAACACGATTGTTGGGGCCAGTAAGTGGCATCAAGCAGCATGGGGAGAGCGGGATGGCGATCAGCGAGTGGTTGCCGCATACGGCCAAGCACATCGATTCGCTTTGTGTTCTGCGAGCTATGCAAGCGGACAGTCCGAACCATCCGACCGCGATTCGGCAGTTGCATACCGGGAATCTCTTCGATGTTGTTCCATCGATGGGTGCTTGGTGTTCGTATGGTTTAGGGACTGAGAATCAAGAGTTACCTAGCTATATCACGATCCTTCCGCAGGAAGGGGATCGGAATTACTCGAGTGCGTTTTTGCCTGCGATCCATCAAGGGACGGCAATAACGGAAGTTGGTTCGGGGGTGGGAAAAGCTCCGATTCGCCATTTGCTCGATCCTGCGGTTCCGAAAGTTGTTCAACGACAGCGGGTTGATTTGTTGCAAGCTTTCAATCGGCATCAGTTGGAGCGTGTCGAAGGTGACTTGCAGATGGAAGGAGTAATCGAGTCCTTCGAGTTGGCTTATCGAATGCAAGTCAATACACCGAAGTTGGTCGATTTTTCGGGGGAGACGCAGGAGAGTTTGAGTTTGTATGGGATCGGCGAGGGGAAGACCGATGAGTTTGGGCGGCAGTGTTTACTAGCGCGGCGATTATCCGAAGCTGGAGTTAGGTTTGTACAAGTCTCATTAGGTGGGTGGGATCATCACAGTGGGATCGCGGGTGGATTGCGGGATCGCTGTGAAGTTTCCGATAAGCCGATAGCGGGTTTATTGAGCGACTTGAAGCAACGAGGGTTGCTTGACGAGACGCTGGTGGTTTGGGGAGGAGAGTTTGGTAGGACCCCTCATGCGCAGAATGGGGATGGTCGCGAGCATAATCATCATGGGTTTACGATGTGGATGGCTGGTGGTGGCGTAAAGGGGGGGATCACTCATGGAGTAACGGATGACTTCGGGTATTACGGAGTTGAGGATCGAGTTCATATCCATGACTTGCATGCGACGATGTTGCATTTGCTTGGGATCGACCATGAGCGGCTGACGTATGCGCATCATGGGCGACCATTTCGCTTGACCGATGTTGCTGGTCGCGTGGTGCGTGAGATTCTGTAGTGGTATTGGGTCGTACTGTATTGGGCCGATACGTGTGGTTGGCACCTGTTGCAACGGATGCGTTTCAAGCTGCATAGTTGGCTTAATGCGACTGAGCGTTGCCATGATTGTTTTGGGATCAATCCGCACAATCGAACATCAAATGCGAGTTGTCCAGTGGGCATTTGTATCGCGCCGATAAGATACGGAGTTTTAGAGGGAAACCGTTTAGAGGGCAACGCGCGAAGTTGATGCGCAGAGTCGACGTGTAAATGGAACGTGCCAAGGTGATAGCTCAGTGATGCAACGAATCCGAGAGAATGCCTTGGTTGGCAGAATAGCGTTCGGTTTCGCGATATTTGCCATCAGCGTAGCTTCGTGTTCGTCGATTCGTTTAAAATCTTACTGGATCGATCGCGGGCCAGTCGCAGAGCATCTTTTTCAGGGGATTCATCAAGACAAACTCTTTGGTCCTCACAATCGTCAATTGATGTCGATGTTTAGGACCAACCGGCAGTTGCATCGCTCGATGCCCGTGGAGTTGCACGGTTTCGCTTGGGATATCGATGATTTTCAAGAAGTCGTTTTTCCGGGTCATTATGGCAATCAACGGCTCAAATCTGTTCACCGCAGTGAAGGGATGGGGGTGCCGGTTGTCGTGGTGCGGCGTGGAGTGAGCAAGAACGAGGAGCCCCGTAAATCGTTTTTGCCGCAGACGTCAAGTTTTGCGGCAACGGCAGTCCTATCTCCGGATGGGAGTGTTCTTCATTTTTACAATCCGGTGACCATCCGACGGATTGATTATGGTGATGAGTCGGGTCAGATTGAATTGCCGTTAGCGTATGATCTGACGGCGAGCTTGGCTTATGCGTTACACCATCATCCGCAGACGCGATTGCAGGATTTCGCAAGACCGGATCGATCCGAGGATCCAGCAAAACTGACGATGCTTGAGCCTTACCAATCGGACAAGATCCCGTTGATACTTGTACATGGTTTGTTGTCGAGTCCGGATACTTTTGGTGAGATCTGCAATCAGTTGAGAGCAGACGCGAACTTGATGGAAGATTATCAGATATGGGTATTTGGGTATCCGACTGGGAAACCCTTTTTGCGATCAGCGGGTGAGTTGCGAGAGCATTTAGATTCGGTGATGGAGCGGCTTGATCCCGAGGGTACCGAGCCGTTGCTCTATCAGGGGGTCATGGCTGGTCACAGCATGGGTGGATTGATCACCAAGCTCATGATCAGTTATAGCGGCGAGCAAGTTTGGAATTCCATGTCGCGATTGCCTTTGGAGGGGGTGCGAGTGGAGGAATCGTATCGAGCGCAGCTTGCCGAGCGTTTTTATTTCGATCCACATCCATTGATTAGCCGAGCGGTGTTTATCGCAACGCCGCATCGCGGGAGCAGCACTGCTGGTCGTGCGATTGGAAAGATGGCTAGTGCTTTGGTGATACAAAGCGATAGCGGGATGGAGGAGTTCATGCGGCAGAATCCCGGAGCGATTCGAGAAACACTTGCCGATGGCTTACCTACTAGCATTGATATGCTGGATCCAGGCCAACCGTTTTTGGAGATTCTAAATTCCTTGAAGTTATCCGATTCGGTTCCGATGCATTCGATCATTGGAACGGGAGGGCCGCTTTTGGGAACTCATCGCAGCGATGGCGTCGTGCCTTACGACAGCGCTCATTGGGATGGGGTCCAAAGCGAGCGAACGGTACCGACAACGCACAGCAGTATTTTGACGAACCAAAAGACCGTTGAAGAGCTTGTGCGAATACTTCGTGAGCATCGAGCAACGGCTTTTATGCAGATCGATTCAGAAGAGAAGGCCGAGTTGAAATTGCAGGAGCAAAATCAGCCTTAAGAGTCGAGCAGAAGTAAGCGACGGAGTTTTGCCGTTTAGTTCGGGGGTTGGTTGATAAGCTGAAAGGTGCTTTTGGAATTAGGGTTCCAAAGTATAAGTTCCCCGGTGGCGCTACCGACGGCGATCCAGAAAGGGGTCTCGGCTGTTGAACCGAGGGGTGCAGGTGCAGAGCGCTCTAGCCGAATCGGTAAGAAGCCGGCAGGTAAGCGATTTGCTAGATCGAAACTTTCGCGTTCATCGATGTGGAAATTCGTTTTCTTTTTCTCTTTGCCGTCTTCACCTTTGGGCTCAATCACTTCTTCACGTCGGATATTGAAGTGGCGGATTCGGTCGGGTTGCAGGACGAAGAAATCGTCATTGTGTGCAACGAGGCGGTGGGTTTGTTGAGGGAAACCATCGCGGCTAGCTCTGGCGTTCGGAGTGGTGAAGTTGGGGTAGAATCGCACGACACCGGCTTCGTCAAAACCGACAGCACCTTTGTTGAGCGCGACGAGGGAAGCGACGGTGCGTTCGGAATCGATGAAGCTGCTGAGCATGGTCCCATCGATGGCTTGGAATGATTTCCCCATGCGATCGCGGGATGCCGAGAGAAGTGTTTTACCGTCGCGCGACCAATCGACACTTGTTACCGCCGCGGCATGCGCAGTTGCGCGCCACAGGAGGGATTCCGTTCGGGTGTTTAATACTGCGATAGAACCGTCGGCTTGACCGATGGCGATCCGCTCGGCGCTTGGGCTTAACGCGATATCAAGTGGCGTATCGCGGCAGGTCCAAAGCAATCGTCGGACAGGGTGATCTGATGTATCAGGGTGTTCGGCTGGATTGTTGGTTGTTTCTGTCGGCTCGGTGTTTTCGGATGGATCGGTGCTTTCGGCTAGAGCGGTGTGTTGTGAAGCATCGGTGATGAGGAAGGACTCGATGAAACCTAGTTTTCCGGGTTCACCGGAGGCGACCCAGAGAGTAGTGCTGATGGGGTCCCAGACCAAGTCGGAGATAGAGCGACCGCGGGTGGTGATGCGTTTGATAAGTTCTGCGTTTGGTGGTTTTTGATCGGCTGGCAGGTTGGCTGGAAGGTCGGGTTGCAGCGCGGGTTGCAGAGCGGATTGAGGAAGTTCCCATAGGAGGACTTCTTGGTATCCGCTTGCGAAGACCCATCGGCGAGTCGGGTCGATGCCAAGAGCTTGGACGGGGTGCGCCTTGGGGTACTTTTGTAGTTTGGGTGTGTTGCTGATTTCCGATGGGAGGAAGGATTCGATTGGGGCGTCGGAGCCGCCGTCGATTCGGCTACCGAAGAGGATCCATCGTTGGATCTCTTCGATTTGATCGTCGGTGAGAGGATCGGCGTCGAGGGGCATGCGCAAGACCGGGTCGTGAGAGATGAGTCGAGCGTAGAGTTCACCGAGATCGTCGGTGGGTTTATCGCTGGGTTGTCGATCGGATGGTTGGTCTGTTGGTCGATCGAGTGGCAGACGGATACTTGGGTGTTTCGTATCACCAGAAATGAAGAGTTGAGCTGGAGTATCCATCGCATAGCCACCTTCGCGGTTTTCGCTGTTGTGGCAGCCCAAGCATTTATCGACGAGGATTGGAGCGATGCGGCTGAGTCGAGGCAGGAGTGAGTCAGGGGGATCGACGAAGAGCGTTTGATCGGAGGTTGCCGCGAGATCGGAGTTGGAGACCGAAATTCTCTGAGCGGGATGTAACTTCTCGGCCTGTGACATCACCGTGGCCTGTGGCATCACCGATGGCTGAAGTTGGGCGAAGATGCTTGAAGTGGAAAAGAGGAGTAATGTGCAAGCTAAGGCTACGCGCGAGTAGAGCGGAACGTACTTGGTAGTGGGACGAACAAGGACGTTTTGCATAGTCTGGGATCAAGTAGTCGTAGTAAGCGACTACACCGACGTGGTTCGCAGGATCGGTGCAGCCAGTCGTTCGACACGTCCATCCTTGAGCCGTACGATCGAGTCACATTGCTGAGCGATGGACTCATCGTGAGTCACCATAACAATCGTCAAACCATGTTCACGATTCAGTACGCGCAGCAGTTGTAGTATAGTCCGTCCCGTTTCTTGATCCAAGTTCCCGGTGGGTTCATCGGCGAGGAGTAGAGACGGGTTGGTAACTAATGCGCGAGCGATAGCGGTACGTTGCATTTCACCGCCGGAGAGTTCGCGTGGTCGGTGTTTCATTCGATGCGAGAGACCGACGAGTTCGATAAGGTGTTTTGCGCGTTCGACGATTTGTCGGCGGTTTCTCCAGTAGGAAAGTATGCCGTTGCCGATCATGGCTGGGGCGAGGACATTTTCCAGGAGGGTCAGTTCGGGGAGGAGGTGGTAGAACTGAAAGATCATGCCGAGTTGATTGTTTCGGAATTGGTCCCGTTGTCGGCTTGGTAGGCAGTCGATCCGTTGACCGTCGAAAGCGATTTCACCTTCGTCTGGTCGGTCGAGTGTTCCGAGCAGGTGCAGCAGGGTGCTTTTTCCTGATCCGCTTTGTCCGATGATCGCGGTAACTTTTCCGCGTTCGGCGGAGAAGTCGACCCCTTTGAGGACGGGAACGCTGGATTGGTGTTTTCGGTAAGCTTTAGCTAGACCGGTAGCAGTCAGCATCGGGTTCGCGACGCTAGGCAGACCAGAGTGAGTGGTACGGCGTTGTTCCGATTCTTCTGGATGAACAACGCGGTAGGGTACCGTCGGCTTGGTATCTAGCATGTGGGGAGCTGGGATCGGAGGGTGGCGAAGGGAGTCGGAGTTATTCATAGCGGAGAGCCTCGACTGGGTGCATGCGGGCCGCACGGATACTTGGCAAAACGCTTGCTAGGACAGCGATCAAGATCGCACCGAGGGTAACCCAGCAGAGCATGAAGGGGTGGATGATGGTCGGGATGGTATCGAAGTAATAGACCGTGGGGTCGAAGACTTCGCGTCCGGTGATCCATTCGACGACGCGAGCGATGTCGTTGATTTTCCAGACGAACAGTAAGCCGCACAGCAGACCGACGCCAGCGCCGACGGTACCGAGCAAGACACCGTAGCCTAGGAAGATCGTTGCAATACCGGTGCCTGTTGCGCCGAGGGATTTAAGAATTCCGATATCCCTGGTTTTCTCGACAACGATCATGAAGAAGGTAGCGAGGATACCGAAGCCGGCTACAGCGATGATCATAAACAGAAGGATGTTAAGGATCGTCGTTTCGAGTTGAACGGCTGCAAGCAATGGACCTTGGGTCTCTTGCCATGAACGGACTTCTACGAATTCATGCGTAGGTGGGAATTCATCGCGGAGAGCATCGCGAGCGGTGTTCAGATCCACTCCGGGCTTGAGTTTGATTTGGATCGAAGTCACTGCACCGATTCCGCTTCGCGGGTCGATCATCCCTCGGGAGTGTTGTAGTTTCTCGATAGGGACGAAGGCAAAGGTCGAGTCGTATTCACTCATTTTGCTTTCGTAGAAATCGACGACAGTGAAAGTCTCATCGATTCCGCGAGGAGGGGTTCCAGCGTTGGGAAAGGTGACTTGGACGTCATCGCCTGGTCGGAGGAAAAAGAAGTCTTGGACGGTTCCGTCGGGTTCTCGGCCTCGGATGCTTCCAAGACTGATTCCGAGGACGATCCCGGTACGTTGTTCTTTTTCTGGATCGAATTGGTTTACTTGCTGGGCTTTATTCGGGATAACGATTCCGGGGCCGGCCATGAGGGAAGCGACGGAGGAGTCGGTTTGGGGCGTGGCGTCTGTCTGTGTAGATGGTTCAAGCGGAGTAGATGGGTCTGTTGAATCTGCGTTTGTGGATTGGTTTTCGGCTACGTCGGTGTTGCTGTCGGTGTTGCTTTGAAGTTGTTCGCGTTGGATTTGTTGTTGCAAAGCTTCGTAGCGACTCTTCTCGGCTGCTTGTTCTTCTTCGGCCGTCCTACCATCTCGAACGCGGTCGTTGACGAGTTTTCGGTAGCGAGCGATGGGTCGACGATATTCCCAGCCGGCGGGTTGCATGCGTTCGCGGTCTGGGGCGTAGCCACCTTCTTTGAGAATGAAGTCGAGCTGGTCGCGATTTTCAGGGTGGAGTAGATATTTGCTGAAATCGCTGACGCTTGCGTAGGTCTTTTGATCGATGCCGATCAGATTGATTTGTTGAGTGTGGCTGTTGCCGTTGTGTTGGAAGGTCATCATGGCCGGTAGAGTCACGACGGTGGTGACGCCGGCGACGGAGTCACCCAAGCGGTTTCGGATTCGTTCTTCGTACCAGTTTGGTTGGGCGATGCCTGTGTTGGAACGAGTTTCCAGGACGATATCGCTGAGGATACCGTGCATCCGGTCTTTCATTTGCGTTGTGAAACCATCCATGACGCTATTGACCACGATGAGGGTCGCGACGCCAAGGGTGACAGAGACGATAGAAGCCAAAGCGATCCATCGGGTTCTGAGGTAACGCAAGCATAACAGCAGTTTGTACATCCACAGGCTCCATGGGAACGGGAGGGGGCCAGATTACTCTGGTCAGTTTTCACTGGTTAGATTTCATTGGCCGGGTGTTGCGAACTGCCAGCCGTAGCGGGCGTTGGTTCGTGGTCGACCGGTTCGCGATCGACCTGTTCGCGATCGGGAGTGTAGCAAGTTCGCTGGTTCCGATTCCATAGCACTCCACGGGGTCATTTCAACTCCACTGGTTCATTTAAACTCCACGGGGTCAATTAAGGAGAGTTCGTTGTGGAGAAGTCTCGATGCGATTCCGTCTTGTCGTCGACCTGCAAATTGGCTACATAGCGAGGGTAGTTCCGGATTCTACGCTTGTCGGTAGAAGTGCGATTTTGTAGTGCTGTCGAAGCAATGCAAGATTTGCAATGCGGAATGCTTTTGTTGACTCGGTACCCCCAAATCAGGCAACTGTGAACCAATCAAGGAAACGGACCCTGAGAACTTTCAAGAGCTTTCGGGGGATGATAACTCGGATCGCCGTAGTGTTGCTTGCACTCCGATGGTTCATTTGCGTAGGTGCGTTCGCGCAGGGGCTTACTCCGTTACCGACTTTGCCACCGAATCCTTGGGCGAAACCGCCAGGCGGGGTGCCGGCGGCGAATCAAGGTGATTCGTCGGGAGCAGGGCAGCGGCGCAGCAGCATCAAAGCGATGTTAGCGAATCGGCAAAATGGAGTGGTTCAAGGTCCTGGCGAGTCGGGTCAAGTTCCTGCTGGAGATAGGCAGGATGCATCGGGTAGTGAACCTCCGGTGCCTGCGAATCAACCTAACTCCGCCAATCCAACGAACTCTGCCAATCCAGCTAACCCGGCGAATCCCGATTCAGCCGCGATATCTTCAGAAGCGGTACAAGCGCAGTTACAGCAGTTGCAATCAGCAACGGATCTTGATCCGAACCTGAAGTCTTCGTTGACACTTACGTATGAAGCGACTTTAGCGGAGATCAAGAAGCGATTTGAGGAAGAGAAGGCAATCAAAGAGTACACGGCGGCTTTAGAAGCGGCGACGGTGGCGACGGCGGATGCGAAGAAGCGTAAAGAGAAGCCAGATTTCAAATCACCTTACATAGAGGGATCGTTAACTTGGTCGAGTCCCGAGTACTTGCAATCGCTTCAGTTACAGATCGGCGCGTTGCTTCAGGGGGCGACAAAGAACAGGACGGACACCGAGACGACGATCGCGGCGCGGGATGTGCGCAAGAAGGAGCTTCCTCGATTCATCAATGATGACAAGGGAGCGATTACCAAGCTTAATGATGAGTTGACCGCTCCGGTGCCGGAAGGGACTGACCCGAGGGTACGCGAAGCGAATCAGTTGTTGATTCGAGCCAAGCTAGCGACACTTAATGCCCACCTTCGCCGTGTGGAGCTTGAGCAGCGGACTTACGAGGCAGAAGCCGAGTTATTGCCTTTGCGCAAAGAGTTCTACATTGCGGAGGAGAAGTTCTATCAGTTGCGGATCAAGGAGATCGCTGAGGAGTTAGGGAAGCGTCGCGAGACGCAGATCACCCGTTACGCAGATTTATTGGATCGGCTCAGCAAGCAGTTGAAGGTTGGGGACAAGGGAGATAAAGGCAAGGAAGCCAAGGAGTTACTGGATTTGCAATCGCAGATCGAGTCATGGCGAGAGTTGGTCGGGGAGCAATCCAGAACGCGGAGTATGCTTGAGGATCAGCGAACGAAGTTGCGATCGTTGACCGATCGATATCGGATCATGATGGAGCGACTTGGGTCGGATCGAACCGGCGAGGAGGCTCGAGATGGTAATTTCAACGTATCGCGAATGAAGAGTTTGGTGGCGAATGTATTGAAGCGTCAGCGGGATGAGCTGCCGAAAATACAGGAGCTCAACAAGGAGTTAGAAGACTGCCAGACAAAAATCATCGCGGTGCAATCGAGGATCTTGGAGCTTGATGATTTAAAAGCCAAATACGAAGAGGGGCTTGATCCGACCGCACCGAGGGTGGATTTCGATACGTTGGTTGAGGAGTTTGATTCTCTCGATGGATCGCAGAAGCGGATGTTGCTTCAAGCGACGGAAGCGAAGATTGTCGAAGAGTTTCGAATCGATGCGAACAATGCTGCCGATACGTTGTTTAATCTTGCGTTGGTGCATCAGCAGCTTATCGAGCATGTGAGCAAGTATCGCAATTTCATCGATCAGCATATTCTCTGGATACGATCGACCGATCCTTTTGGGGTTGAGGACTGGCCGGAAGTAGTCGAGCAATCGAAGCGGCTGGGTAGTTTATCGCAGTGGCGCGAGATTCCGATCCGCTTGTTTGATGACTTCAAAGAACATACGTGGGCTTACGCTTTCTTCTTGTCAGGTCTTCTGTTGTTAATCGCATACACGACAAAGATGCGGCAGACGGTTTCGAAGTCAGGGGTATTAGCCGGCAAGTCGACGACGACATCGTTTTTACCGACATTGAAGGTTTTGTTGTTGTGTATTTTGCTTAGTGCACCGTTGCCATTGATCCATTTGCTATTGGGTTGGCGATTGTTATCGGTAGCTGACAACAGTGCATTTACGGCGGCGATTGGTTGGGGATTATTGGTCAGCGCGAGATATTTCTTTCCGTTGGAGTTCTTTCGTCAGATCGCGCGAACGGGCGGACTGGCTGAATCGCACTTTCAGTGGTCGCAGCATTCGACTTCGGTATTGCGCACTCAGTTGCGTTGGTTCATCGACCTAGCTGTTCCGTGTGTTGGGATTTATGCGGTTGTCGCGAATGATTTGGAGTGGAAAGCCGAGAACACATTAGGTCGTGTTCTATTCGGGGCTTTGCTGTTCATGGCTTCGATCTTCCTGATCAATGTGTTGCATCCAAGGTATGGGGCGCTCAAGGAGTATTTAG
>Ga0255124_1000162_pt1 | contig 24915 bp, 20 predicted proteins | sample Law_Cont_RepB_8d_FD_188564 | JGI IMG/M metagenome (GOLD analysis project Ga0255124, IMG submission 188564) | Freshwater microbial communities from St. Lawrence River, New York, United States - Law_Cont_RepB_8d | ecosystem: Environmental > Aquatic > Freshwater > River | place: USA: New York... | reverse complement strand
CTGTGAAGGCGATTTAAAGCAGACAATTGGCAAATCAGGCCAACTGAATCAAAGCTTTTCTTCCTTGAAAACCACATTCTTGCGCAGGGTAGGATCGTACTTTTTGCGCTGAATGCGGTCTTTGGTGTTATTTCGGTTCTTCTCGGTGGTGTAGAAGTACGCACTTTCGGTGCTTTGCAGCTTGATATAGTGGCGCGCTTCGCCCTTTTTACTGGCCATCGGTCGAACTCTCCATTATGAATTCCTGAACTAACTATCTAATCGGCTAAGCGGGCGCCTGACAAGAAGAGATTGGAAATCAGGGTTTTACATCTGTAAATTTAGGGCCTTTGGGATGAATGGACTCGTGGTCCAAGTGTTCCAAAAGGATTCGTCGAACCTCAGCTAGGCCCGGTTTTTCTTGATGAATCCTGGTGTGTTCTGCTGGATAGACCAATTCTGTTTCGGCACCGGGAAGAAGGGCGCTGGCAAGTTCGACGACGCCGTCAGTTTTGGCATCGAGGGGCAGGTCCCTTAGCCAGTGCTCGAGGGAGACCAAGGTGGATTTGCTTTCCAGCGCACCTGCCACGGAGTGGAAGGGGACCACCGGAGCGCCGCAATCCATGAGGGCTTTCATGCCGGGCGAGTTGGGCGTGAGGCCCGTGACGCTGTTGACTCTATTGGGTTCGATGATGAAGGCTTTGGGGTTATCGCGAAGTACCTCGAGTGCCAACTTGCGGAGGCCTTCTGGTGGGGAGGCCAGGATGGCCCCCAGTTTCCCCAGGGTGGTCTCACCTATGCGGCTTCCTTGGTGGGGTGTCCCCATGAAGACGATGCGGCTCACCTCGGGAACGGGCTTGAAGAAGAAGAGGTCGCGCATTTTCTGCCGAGTATCAGGACTGAGTTTCAATTTGTCGAAATCAGCCGCGCCGAAATGGTGCCAAACCTTATCGCCGCTGTCGACAGCCTGCAACCGGCTGAGTAGTCCACCCATGCTGTGCCCGACCAGCACCATGCGGTCGAGTGCCTGGTCCTCATGCTGGGGGTCGAGCGTGTCGCGGGTCGCGCGCAACGCCTGACGAAGTTCGGCAGCGGAGTAAATGATGGGCTGCGAGGAGGGGTAAAAGAAGGTCCAAAATTGGTATTTTTCGCGGATGACCGGGTCGGTTCGCAGGTCGTTGACCATGCGGGCCCAAGTGACGGGCGAACTGAGCAAGCCGTGCACGAGCACCACCGGAATTCTGCCTGGTCGGTAGGGTTCGAGCAGGAAAAGGCCGCGTTTTTTGTCGGCCAGATCGCCTTTGAAGAACGCTTTTTCCGACAGGGCCTCCAGCCCGCTTTCGACCAAGGAGACAGCGAGCGGTGTGGTGAAATCGGCCGCAAGAGGCATGCGGCGACTGGCAATCATGATCGATTCGACCTGATGTGGGTCAACCAGACGAATATCGATTTTGTTCCAGGTCTCAACATCGGCGAGCTTTTCGGGAACAACCAGATGGCCTGTTACAGGCACCTTTAGAGATTCGAAAAAAAGGGAATCGGCCCCGTGTGATCCGCGCTTGGCCTCGACCAACAGAGGCACACCCATGCCTGGCCTGTCGTGCTGGCAATCCAGCCCGACGACACGGAGCTCGCGGGCTGTGGTGATGGCCCCGACATCTTGAAGGGGCAGTGGGATGCCCTCGTCCACCACTTCAAGCGTGGCGTATTGGGATTTGCTTCCTGGCTGTTTGAGTCGGATGCTGCCACCTGGGATGAGGCTACCGCGTTGTTTTGTGAGGCGAAGCAGCTCGAGGGTGGCATGGTTGTGGATTTCCACAGCCAGGTCGATGTTTTGGTAAATGGTTTTTGGCGCTAGGGCACTGTCGGGGGTGTCATCTTGATTGAGTCTGGCCAAGCAATGGGCAGAATAGGCGGCGGCGCGGGCATAGAGTAGGGCTTGCTCATCTTGCTTATTGGCTGGCTTGAGGTGCAGGCCGGGCTGATTTGCCAAAGCGAGGTGGTGGTGCATCTCGGCTAGGGTGAGGAGAATGATTGGCAGATTTTCGGAATCTTCTGGAGAGGAGGCCACCTTAGCGGAGAGTTCGAGAATGGCCTTTTTAGGCGAGACCTGCCAAAGATCCTCGAGTTTTTCGGCGCGAAGGACCTCATGGCCTTGGGCTGACAGGCGACCTTTGGCAAGTTCGGGAGGAAGCTGTGCGAGAAGTTCTTTGGGGCCAAGCTGCTCAAGACGCAAGGTGGCACACCCACTGACCGCGGGGGCCAGCAGTAGGGCAAGCATCAGGAACCTACATAAGAAAAGATCCATAATGCGAGGTCCATACCCTGCATGGCCTTGCGGGCGCAAGGGGTTTGCCTTGCCTGGGCCAAGTGCCTAATTATTGACGCAAAGTTATTGCCAGCAGGTGGTTATGGCAATTAAATAGCAGGCTGCCAGGTTTTGGAAGCCAATCCGATGGCTTGAACCACGGAAGAAACCCCCAATGTGGCGAGGGCCTCGGGAAGCTGGTCGATGACCCTAGTTGCTGCAGTGGGGTCGTAGAAGGAAACTGTACCCATTTGAACGGCACTGGCTCCCGCAACCATGAATTCCATCACATCGTCGATGGTGGCGATGCCGCCTATGCCAACGATGGGGATATTGACAGCGCGGGCTACCTGCCAGACGCAACGCAGGGCCAACGGTTTGATGGCAGGGCCTGATAGGCCACCCATGCCATTACCAAGAATCGGTTTTTTGCGACGCCAATCGATGGCGATACCGAGGAAGGTGTTGACCAAACTGACAGCGTCGCAGCCGCCATCTGCGGCACCTTGGGCGATTTCGACGATGTTAGTGACATTGGGAGTGAGCTTGGCCAGTAGGGGCAAGTCTGGGCAGGCGTCGCGCGCGGATGCGACCACTGCGCGGCAGAGATCAGGTTTTGTGGCAAAGTCAATTCCTCCCGCAACATTGGGGCAGGAGAGGTTGAGCTCCAATGCAGCGATACCGGGCAGGCCCTTCACCCGGGCTGCCATGCGGGGAAATTCGTCGGCAGATTTTGCAGCTATGTTGAGCACGATAGGACAGGCCACTTTGGTTGAGGCGAGCCATGGGAGGTGATTTTCAAGAAAATATTCGAGGCCATCGTTGTCAAGACCGATGGCGTTGAGCAGCCCGCTGGTTGTCTCGGCGGTGCGGGGCGGAGGGTTACCTGGCCGTGGGTTAAGGGTCACCGTTTTTGGGACAATGCCACCTAGTTTTTTAAAATCGACTAACCCGGCCATCTCGCGGGCGTAGCCGAAAGTGCCCGAAGCAACCAAGACCGGGTTGGGCAGATGGAGACGCCCGAGTTTGGTGCTTAGAGCCGTGGGAGGAATCATGGTTCTTCGAGGTAGGTGTAGCCATCGAGGGCAGCCTCAAAGAAGCGCTGCATCTGACGGGCCTCGGTGAGGGTCACCTTGCCGTGTTTGACAGCTTTTTCAACATCCTTGCGCAGGCGCTCCATGAGATCTTCGCCCGAATATTGGACATAGGTGAGAACCTCGCGAACGGTATCGCCTTTGATGACATCCTCGATGATTGGATCGCCATCCTCATCGAGGCGGACATGCACTGCGTTGGTGTCGCCGAATAGGTTGTGGAGGTCTCCCAGAATTTCCTGGTAGGCACCGATAAGGAAGGCGCCCAGATAGTAGGGTTTGCCATCGTATTCGTGCAGTTCGAGAGTATTACGGACATCTTTCAAGTCGATGAAAGTATCGATCTTTCCATCGGAATCGCAAGTGATGTCGCCCAGCACGGCCCGGCGCATGGGGCGCTCGTCGAGACGGTGGATTGGGGCGATAGGGAACAACTGCTTGATGGCCCAAGAATCGGGCATGGACTGGAAGATGGAGAAGTTGCAGAAGTAGGTATCGGACAAAAGGGACTCGAGCCCTTCTAATTCTTCAGGAATATCGTCTTCCTTGCGGGCGATTCGCTGGATTTTGGAGCAAATGGCCCAGAAAAGGCGTTCAGCTACTCCGCGCATTTCGAGTGAGACGCCACCCAGGTTGAACAGGTTGACCACCTCGTCGACATGCTGAACGGCATCGTGATAGGACTCGAGGAGGTTCTTCTTCTTGATGTCGTGGAAGATCGCAAAGAGATCTTGGATTTGCTGGGGGGCATTAACCGGGAGCTCTGAGGGGAGGTCGGAAATGTCTTCTTTGTCGAGCTTGGACACGCCTAGGACATCGAAAACCAACAGACTGTGGTAGGCGACAACAGCGCGACCGGATTCGCTGATAATGATGGGGTGGGGTACATCGGATTCGTCGCAAACGCTTTTGACGCGGAAAACGACATCGTTGGCATATTCTTGAAGGGTGTAGTTGATGCTGGATTCAAAGTCGCTTTGTGAGCCATCGTAATCGATGCCCATGCCACCGCCGACATCGAGAAATTTGACGCCAGCTCCTAGGCGGTGGAGTTCACAGTAGACACGAGCCGCCTCGGTGAGGGCGTTTTTGATGCTGCGGATGTTGGTGATTTGGCTGCCAAGGTGGAAGTGAACTAGCTGAAGACAGTCTTCCATGCCTTCGGCCTTGAGCAGTGCGAGTGCCTCGATGACCTCGGTAATCGTGAGTCCGAATTTGGAGCGGTAGCCAGCGCTGGAACGCCAACGACCCGCACCCTTGGCTGCCAACTTGACGCGGACGCCTATGACGGGACGAACGCCGAGGTCTTTTGCGTGTTTGAGTATGAGTTCAAGCTCGGTGAATTTTTCGACAACGGGGATGATTTGCTTACCCAGTTTTCGGGCAATCATAGCCATATGGATGAACTCGTCATCCTTGAAGCCGTTGCAAATGATTGGGACATTGCCGTTGACGAGGCTGAGTACAGCTAGCAGTTCGGGCTTGCTGCCGGCCTCGAGGCCGAAGCTAAATTCTTTCCCGTAGTTGAGAATTTCCTCAACCACTTGGCGTTGCTGGTTGACCTTGATGGGGTAAACGCAATGGTAAGAACCGTCGAACTTGTGGTCGTGAATGGCCTTTTGAAAAGCGTGGTTCATTTCCCCAACCCTGTGGCTGAGGATATCGTTGAAGCGGATAAGGATTGGGAGCTGGATACCGCGGGCCTGAAGCTCCTCAACCAGCTTGGGCAGGTCGATAGCCTCGTCCAGGCGTTTGTTGGGCATCACGGTCAGGCTGCCGGATTTGTTGATCCCGAAGTAGCCTTTGCCCCAATTTCGGATCCCGTAGGTATCCAAGGCATCGGCAATTTTCCACTTGCCAAGAAGCTGCGCGTCAGTACCGCGGGCCATCGGCCGCAACCCTCCCAAGACAACCTTCGAATCCGCGAAGTGGCGGAATTGAAGAAGGCGTCCATGAATTCACTATACGCAGAAGAATTAGAGGTAAAAGACCGGTTGCCGCTTCAGGTATTGATTTTTAGGCGGCAACCGGCGTGTAGACCGGATTTGTTCGTTTAGTAATCGATGATTTGCCCCATGACCGAGTTGACGGCGGCAGCCTCGTGGACTTGGGCACCCAGTTTTTGGCGGGTGGCATCTTCGACAGCGACAAAGGAGTTTTGGACCTGATCAAAGGCCTGCACGGTGCCATCTTCGAGCTTGTAAACCCAGGCATGGAGGCGCAATTTGCCCTCGACCAATGCCGCCTTGACGGTAGGTTGCTGACGGACATGTTCGAGTTGGAGCAGAGTATTCAGTTCGACCAGCCGAGCCAAACGCTGGTCTGCCGGCATGCGGGCTCCTTCGCCATCGATCCATGAACGCAAATCTTCGGCATGTGAGAGCCAACCGCGCACCAGAGGCAAACCGGTAAGTGATTCGGGCTTCATGAGGCCACCCATGGCTCCGCAGTGGGTGTGGCCGCAGACGAAAATATCCTTAACCTTCAGGTGTTTGACAGCATATTCGATGGTAGCCGTTTCACCTGAGGCTTGTCCGCCCGGCGGGGGAACAATGTTTCCGGCATTTCTGATAATAAACAGGTCGCCAGGCTCTGTTTGGGTGAGAAGATTTGGGTTCAACCTTGAGTCTGAGCAGGTGATGAAAAGGGCCTGCGGCGATTGGCCATTAGCCAGCTTACGGATGAGGGCCTCCTTTTCAGGCAGGACCTTATCACGAAACTTCATGAAACCTTCAATAATACGGGTCAAAGGGTTACTCCATTCATCTCGGAAAATCTGTGTTTGCCCATATATCCCTGTAATTACTAGTGCAGGGTACCAACAAAAGGGGCTCGAGAGCACTAAATGCAGCAAGAAATGGAAGAATCTTTGGAAGATTTGTGGGATTTGCACCTGTTGAGCAAACAAGGACAGGAACAAAAATTGCCCTATTTTCCTTAATTATCAGCAACAAATAAACGAATTTTAAAATTACCAAATGGCTGGGGGGCAAGTTATTGGTGGGCTGTTTTTTTAGGGAAATTCAGGTTAATTTTTGGCATAACCTCACAATTATGGTTGGGTTAAGATAATTTTCAATTGCCTGTCGGAATGGCGGCATGTGTTTTTACCCAAAACTGTAACCGGTTTGGCACTGGGTGCCGGCATGTGGTGAAAAGGATCAGGGGCGCACGATGAGTTCCTCAGGCGGCCAAAACTCTGAAACTTGTCCACGGGACGAGGAATTGGCGGGTTTCAAGGGTAAAACGCTTGCGGGAGAAGCCCGCGAGCGATTGCAGAATCATTTAAAAACTTGCAAGAATTGCCAGAAAAGGCTGACCCAAAGCGTTTTGTCGGGGATTCGCGAGGCAAACTTAAGCAGCGACCCGGCCTTGACTCAGAGTCCCGGAGGCTTGAAACCAGGCGAACCAGCTACCATGATCGCTCCAGGAGCAGCGACCGCCAAAGCCAAAGATTTGAGTAAAAATAAGGTGAGCCAATCGGCTCAGGGAACTGCTAAAAGTGGTGGATCCTCTGAAAAACCACCCGAGGAATATCCCTATTTGGATCCGCCGGAAGAGCCCGGCGAAATGGCCCGATTGGGAATGTATAATATTTTGCGGGTTTTAGGCTCGGGCGGAATGGGAGTTGTATTTGATGCCATCGACCGTCGCCTAAATCGACGGGTGGCTCTGAAGGTGCTGCGGCCTGAGTTGGCTGACGAATCATATGTGGAGCGCTTCAAGCAGGAGGCGCGGCTTGCAGCATCGTTGTCAGATGAACATATCGTGACCATCTTCGAGGTGGGGGTCAGCGCGAATGTTCCATACATGGCGATGGAATATTTGCATGGGGAGCCTTTGGATGGCCGGCTATCGCGTGATGGTTGGCTGCCTGTGGATGAAGCCCTTAACATTCTAAAGCAGGCAGCTAAAGGGTTGGCAACAGCCCATGGTGCCGGGCTGGTGCACCGGGATATCAAACCTGCGAACCTATGGCTCGAGCGAAACCGGGAAACCGGCGAGTTCAAGCGGGTTAAGGTTCTGGATTTTGGCTTGGCAAAGGAAGTGGCCAAGGATTCAAACCTGACCGCCGCGGGAATGATCGTTGGAACGCCCAGCTACATGGCCCCCGAGCAGGTATACGGCCTGCCTTGCGACCAGCGCACGGATCTTTTTGCGCTGGGTTGCGTACTTTATCGGATGGTAAGCGGAAAACTTCCGTTTGCTGGCGAAGACACCATGGCAGTGTTGCAGAACACGGTCGATGAGCCGATGCCCGACCTGGTGAACACCGGGCGGAGCATTCCCAAAAAGGTTCTCGAACTTTTGAAGCGTTTATTAGCGAAGGATCCAGACAATCGGCCTGCGAATGCTGGCCTTTTGGTGAAGCAGATTGAGGCGGTCCAGAATGGCGGGGAAATACCTAATTTTGTTCCAAAGGACCCCAAAAACCCAAATTCGTCCCTCGTTTCTAAAAAAACCAATTTGAAGGGCAAAAGTTCTTGGCTAGCTCTGGCCAGCGGGCTGATGGCTTTAGTTGCGATTGTCAGTAGCTTATCTCTCTTTTTGTTTTACCGTCAGCCGAAGGGTGACCCGAAAGATGGTGTGGTGCCAGCGGTTGCAGACTTCACTGGCGAGCCGTTCAAAGTGGGGGTTTTGTTTTCCAGTAGCGGCCCATTTGATGTGCAGGAGCTGCCGCTTGCGGAAGCCGTGCGTGTGGCTGTGGATGAGGTCAACCGAGGCGGTCTTTCCAACAAAGACAAGCCTGGGGTGAACGGACGTAAAGTGGAGATTGTGAAGGCAGACGGGGCATCGAACCCATTGGTGTTCGCCTCGGAGGCTAAGCGATTGGTGGAGAAAGAGGGTTGTCGGGTTATTTTTGGCTGTTGGACGAGTTCGTGCAGGAAAGCAGTGCTTGAGGTTCTGGAGGATCAGGCGAAGGCTGGCCGGGACTGCCTATTGTTTTATCCCATGCAGTTCGAGGGTTTGGAAGACACGAGCCATGCCGTGTTTTTGGGTATGGTGCCCAACCAGCAAATGCAGCGTTTGCTAAATTTTGCGCGCAAGGAACTGCTATCAGAGAACGGCGGCAAACCGCGCAAAGTTTTCCTGGTGGGAAGTGACTATGTTTATCCACGGGCCAGTTTTGAAGTTGCACGGATGATGATGGAGACCCGGTTTTCTGGTGATTTCGAAATCGTTGGTGAAGAATATGTGCCGCTGAAAAACTTGGCAATGGCCGAAGAAGTGGCGCGTAAAGCCCTTGCAGCCAAGCCTGACCTGATTATCAACACCCTAAACGGCCTGCGAGTGAACGAAAAGTTTTTCGGTGAACTTCGCAAGGGTGAAAAATCTGGAGCAGAGGCTAAGGGCAGGGTGCCGGTTGTGAGCCTGTCGCTGACCGAGCGTGATCTAGAGAAGACTGAAGAACCCTCGTTATTTGCAGGTGACTACTTGATTTGGAGTTACCTCTCTTCGATTGCTGGCGAGGAAAACCAGCGGTTCAAGAAAATATGCGCTGAGAAAATGTCTCCTGCGGTGGCACCCTATGACCCCTTGGAGGCGATTTACTACGGGGTGCTCCTCTGGGCAAACGCTGAAGAATTGGCGCTATTCAAGCAATCGAGTTCTGAAAGCGGCGGCGATAAAGGAAAAATCGCTGGACTGGATAGCCTGCGGTTGGCTTTGGAATCGGTATCGGAGCCAGCTCCCCAAGGTAAGATCAACCCGCTACCCACAACGGCAACCCCCAGAGCCCTGTACACCTCGCACCGTCCACGGGTGGGTAGGATCTTGAAAGACCGTGAGGTGGAGGTGTTGGGCGCACCGCTGGTGGATTCGCCGGCAAACCCGTTCCCTGGCCCTGAAAAGCAGGACGATTCCACTGTTGCGGAAATCAAGGAGGCCAAGGAAGGCTGGGCTGCGTATTTGGTAAACCTGAAGAAGGCATATGGCGGCCAGTGGGAGAACAGCGGCAAGGACCCGGTGACGGTGCCCCGGACCGACTGGTGGAGAAAGAAGTGAGACGAATTTCCTGATTGGAATGTTTTAATACACGATTCGTTTCGAGCCAGGGCCGACCATGATCACCTACGATCGACAGAATTGGTTCCGCCTGATTTTGCGGTTCAAGGGAACTGTGCTGCCAAGGGTGCTTGGGCGGGTGGCTGCGGTTTCGATATTGAGCCTGTTTTTAACCGTGCTGAAGCTGGATGTTTTTCCCATTGTGGAAGAGAAGCTGCACTGGGACATTGAGATCCCGTCGTTAGACCCGATCGGGCACACGGTGCTGGGTGTTGCCCTTGGTATGCTGATCGTTTTTCGGACCAACAGTTCCAACGGCCGTTACTGGGATGGACGCGGGCATTGGGGCATGCTTGTCAACCAGAGCAGAAGTCTGGTTCGCATTGCGCATGTTTGGGCAGGTCCGGCAGACGAGTTAGCGCGGCTTGTGGCGGCCTATGTGCTTTCGGTCAAGCAGGTGCTTCGAGACGATCTGGATCTTGAGGAGCTAGCGCACTTCATTCCAGGCAGCTTGTATGAGCGGGTGCGCTCTGTGGGCAACCCACCCACTCGGATTTCACGGGCCATGGAAGAATGGGTTCATGAGAGGCATTTGATAGGTAAAATTGACACACGCACTGCCCAATTGATGACTAACTGCATCACAGTGATGGTGGACCAACAAGGCGCTTGTGAAAAGATCCACAAAACACCCCTGCCGTTCATTTATGCCTCGCTGATCAAATTGAGCATCACGCTGTATGTATTTTCACTACCATTTGTGCTGATTGAAAAGGTGGGATTCGCGGCACCGGCAATTGCTGCTCTGGTGGCGCTGGGCATGCTTGGGATTGAGGATGCTGGTGTAGAAATTGAGGACCCGTTCGGCCTTGAGCCAAACGATTTGCCGCTGGAACAGATTTGCGCGACCATAGCCCGCGATACCGCACAGTTGACGCGGGATTAAACAGCCAACAAGCCTTAATAAAACGCGCAAGCGGGCCGTTTCAAGGCCGGCCCGCTTGTGCGTTTTGGTTTTGCAGGTTGGCATTAACCCTGAGCTTTGAACAGACCGCTGTCCCATCGCTGATTTTTGACAGGGGCTAGAGCGGCGAGAACCTCATCGAGAAGCTCCCTGTTGACCGGAGTGGCCTCAGCAACCAGGTTGGATTCGACTTCGGCGGGGGTTTTCATCCCCACCAGGGTGGTGGCAATGCGGTTGTCCATCAGCGGGTATTGCATGGCAAGTTGCGCAAGATCGGCGCCGTGCTTCTTGCAAACATCGGCGGCTTTACGGCAGGCGATTTTTACCGCCTCAGGGGCGGGATGCCAATCTTGCGGGCCAGCCATGGTGAGCAGCCCCATGCACATGGCACTAGCGTTGATGATGCCGGTGCCATGTTTTTGAGCAACCGGGATGAGATCGGTCTGCATGCCGTCGTCGAGCAGGGTGGCATGGCAATAACTGATGATGACATCGAGCTTGCAAGTTTCGATGGCTTGGGCCAGCAAACGAATGGGGTAACCAGTCATGCCTATGAAACGGCATTTGCCCTGTCGCTTTAGATCTTGAAGGGCATGAAATGTTTCGGTGAAAACCATATCCAAATTGGGCTCGAACTCGATGTCGTGGGCCTGAAGGATATCGACATGGTCGGTTTGGAGAAGGCGAAGGGAAGTCTCGCAACTTTCCTTGATGTATTTGGCGGTGAAATTGAACTGGTCTTTGGCGATTCGGCCGCATTTGGTGGCCAGAACCACTTTATCGCGCCAGCCCCCCTTGAGACCTTTGCCCAGTATTTCCTCAGATTTGCCGCCGCCGTAGTAGGGGCTGGTATCGACCAAGTTAACGCCACGGTCGATTGCCAGATGAAGGGCACGGATCGATTCGGCTTCTTCAAAGCCGCCGTAGAACCCGCCGAGGGGGCCGCCGCCAAAACCAAGGGCTGAAACTTTCAGTCCGGTGTTGCCTAGGGTGTTGGTTCGCATATTTTGTCACTTTCAATCGAATCTGGCGGTTGACGGACAGTGCCGCATTTGGCTCAAGAATTCATTTTCAGCCTGCTTGGCTATTGGCGCAAGAGTGAAGGCACATGTTTTGGTAAGGCAAGCTCATCTGTCATGGTAGAGTTTTGTTTTGGCCCCTTCCAATCTGTTGGTGGGGGACTCATTGGGGCCTAGGAAGCAAGTCGTGGCCTTATCTCTGGCACTATTGACCTTGGGCTTCTACCTGCTGCGGGTGGCGCGTTGGCATTTGCGACCCCGGCCCACGCTAGTGGGTGGCGGATGGGATATGGCTTGGCTTGTATTGGGAGCCTCTGGCCTTTTGGTTTTGGAAATACCACAAACAATGGCCCGGTTTCATGAAAGCTGGCGGGCTATGGCAGTTTCACGCGCCAAACCCGGGATGCTGGGAACGGGTGAATTTTGGCATTTGGTGTTTATTAGTTATTTTTTTCTGGTGGTTGGGTTTGTGGTTCTTGAGTTGTGGTTCAGGCTGAAATTAACCCACATTTACAACCTGCGCGCGGCCAAGCTGCGGTTTTTGGTTTTGCGGGCTTGCCTGGAAAGCGGTTTGAGGCCAGAGCTGGATGGCAAGAGGCTGCAGTTTTCAGCAGAAAGCAGGACCTACCGGTACGCAGGCCCAGCCTTTGGGGATACGGTGTGGCTGTCGATGAAGGCTGCTCCCGATTGGGCCTATGGCCAATTGAGTTGGAGCCGTTGGGATCATCCGGCCCGGGCAGCAGTCGAGGAAGCACTGGGTCGTGTGGTGGCCCATCACGCACCCCGGGAAAGCCATGTGGGTACTGCGTTTTTGGCTGCATCGACCTGTGTGTTGGTATTTTCTTCGGGTTTGAGCGTTCTGACCAGTCTGGGGCGGTTACGACTCTGGTGATTTTTTTTGGTTGTGGATAAAAAAAGCGCGCTCGGGAGAATCCCGCGCGCGCTTTTGTATTTGAGTTGGACAGTTGGAGAATTACTTCTTGCCAGCTGGCTTCTTGGCGTCCTTGGCGTCGTCAGCAGTTTTGGCAGCCTTCTTGGGTTTTTTGGAAAGCTTCAGAACCCGCACTTTAGGAAGACCAAAGGGGCTGCGACCTTCAGTCCACTTATCGTCGGTCTTCATTGCCTGAATGCGCTCGGCGCGGGTGAGCACGCTGCGGCTACCAGTTAAACTGTTTTTTCGGCGCAGACTCTTGTCGATCGACATTGCCAACAACCCCTAAAAAACCCACCTTGGGTCACTTCGGACACGCTGCGGGTGAGAATAAATTTTCAAGGCTCGAAACAGCACTTAAGCGCACTGTAATCGACTTACCACCAAACTAAAGATATACCCTAAAAAGGAGTTTTAGGCAATCCGAAGCTCAACTAGGGTGATGGAAAGCGTACTCCAGAGCAGAATCCGGATTAGGGAGCCAGAAATGCGCGTCAAACTTGATTATGGGAAAACTGGGCTAGATATAGAGCTTCCTGACAGCGATCGGGTGGTTGGTCCGCTGGCGATTCGTGAGGCCGCCCCCCTGACAGACACTTTAGGAGCCTTGGAAGCGGCGTTAGCCCACCCTATTGGCACGCTGCCGCTGCTTGAGCTAGCAAAAGGTAAGATGGATGCCTGTATTGTTATTTGTGATATCACGCGGCCTGTGCCTAATCAGCTGCTATTGCCGCCTATTCTTCGGACTTTGGAGCAGGCGGGCATTCCCCGTGAAAAAATAACCATCCTCATTGCCACCGGGCTCCATCGTCCCAACGAAGGGGACGAGTTGGTGGAGCTGGTTGGCGCCGAGGTTGCCCACAATTACCGGTGTGTGAATCACCACGGTAAGGTGCGCGAGGAGCACGACTACATTGGAACCACACCCAAAGGTGTGCCAGCTTGGATTGACAGCCGGTATGTGCAGGCCGACCTGAAAATCACCACAGGATTGATTGAGCCGCACCTGATGGCCGGCTATTCGGGCGGGCGGAAACTGATTTGTCCTGGGATTGCAGGACTGGACACCGTGAAGGTGTGGCATGGGCCCAAATTTTTGGAAGACCCGCGTGCTGATTGCGGCATTTTGGAAGGAAACCCGGTTCACGAAGAAAACACACTGATCGCGAAGATGGCAGGTTGCGATTTCATTGTGAATGTGGCGATTGATGGCAAGCGCCAAGTGACCTGGCTGGGTGCGGGAGACATGATTGAAGCCTGGATGGCTGGCGTGAAGTTTGTGGAGAAGGTTGTACGAGTGGGAGTTCAGGAGCCGCTAGACGTGGTGGTAACTTCTTGCGCGGGTTACCCCTTGGACACGACCTTTTACCAGGCAGTGAAAGGGCTCACAGGAGCGTTGCCCATTGTGAAGCGGGGAGGCACCATCATTTTGGTAGCCAGCCTGACCGAAGGTGTGGGCAGCCCGGAGTTTCAAGAAGTGTTGCGAGATAACCCTTCTTTGGACAAGTTCATTGATCGAATTCAGAACACGGATTACTTCGTCATGGACCAATGGCAGGTGGAAGAACTGGCAAAGGTGCGGCGGCGGTGCAAAGTGAAGGTTGTGACCAAGGGTTTGAGCGCTGAAGTGCTGCGCAGTTGCCATGTGGAGCCGGCGGAAAGTGTGGAGAAAGCCATTGAGGAGTGCATGGCTGAATATGGCCCCGGCGCAAGCATTGGGGTGATTCCCAAGGGGCCCTATGTGCTGCCTTATGTAGAAACGGCCTGAATTTGATGGCAGGCAAGCAGCAAACCGGCTTGTGACCTGCATCGTCAAAAAGGTGCTGAGCGTTGGCTCAGCACCAATATTATGTGAGGCCTGAGCGGAGAGTTGCGATGAAGCGGAAATTCGAAACCTTGCCTGGACGACGAGAATGCATTGGCTCGATAGCCTGCGCCTTGGGCTATCTGACGATGGGGAAAATTTCGGGTGTTCAGGCCAAGCCAGACGAGGTTTCTGCCATGCAACCGATAGTCTCAGGCAGCAATCGTTTTGGGTGGGAGCTTTTGGGGCAGTTGCAGGGAGGCAACAGCTTTGTATCGCCAACCAGCATCGCAGCAGCCTTGGGCATGACTGCGATGGGCGCCAGGGAAGAAACCTTGGAGCAGATGGCCCAGGTGCTGCATGTACCAGCCGGGACACCCAGCATGGATGCGGGTTGGAAAGAGTTAATTGAAGGGATAACCGCTGAAAAACCTGGCCGTCAGGTGAAACTTGCCAACCGGTTATTTGGGCAAAAAGGTTTCAGTTTTTTGCCAGGGTTCACCGACCGATTGAGATCGGCTTTTGCCGCTCCCATGGAGCAGGTGGATTATGGCAATCCGGAAGCCGCGCGAGGGCGAATCAATGGGTGGGTGGAGGAAAACACCAACCAGCTCATCAAGGATTTGATTCCCTCGGGAGTATTGACCCCGCTGACGCGATTGGTGTTGGCCAATGCGATCCATTTCAAAGGTGACTGGTTGATTCCCTTCACCAAGGGAGCGACTCGTCCAGGGGATTTTGAGGTTGGGACAGACAAGAAGATAACGCTGCCCATGATGAGCCAAACCGGAAATTTCCGCCTTCGCGAGGATAATGATGCTGAGGCTTTGGAATTGGCCTGCAAGGGAGATGACCGCAGTGTGATTTTTGTGCTGCCCAAGGCTCGGCACGGACTTGCAGCCTTGGAGAAAAAACTCAACCCGGCAACCCTTGAAAAGCTGCTGACCTCGAAAGCGGGTTTTGGACGGGTGGAGGTGAAGCTGCCGCGTTTTGAGGTGAACACCTCGCTGTCTCTGAAGCAGACGCTGTCGAAATTGGGAATGGCGAGGGCGTTTAGTGACAGTGCGGACTTCAGCGGCATGAGCGCAATGGACAGAACGCTGAAGATTGACGAAGTGGTGCATAAGGCTGTTTTGAAGGTGGATGAGCAGGGTGCAGAAGCTGCAGCCGCCACAGGTGTGATTGTTGGGGTGAGATCTGCCATGCCGCCGCGTGAGGTGCGCAGATTTAACGTAAATCAGCCGTTTTTAGTTGCTATTTTGGACAAGCCCAGCGGTGCAGTGCTATTTTTGGGTCGGGTGAATGAGCCCAAAGTAAAGTCATGATTTTGGCCAAGTGGCCCAACGGCTGAACGAAGGCGCCGATCCAGGATAGGCGCCTTTTTTGTTTGTTCAACCATGGGAATTTTTGCGCCGGCCCCAACCAACCTCATGCCCCACCCGAGGCGCATTTGGTGTAGGCTATCCGGTTCAGATTACCTTGGAGTTTCGCTATGCCGCATTTTTTGCTTTGGCCCCTTCTCATTGCCACCGCAGGTGTTGAGCCTTGGGCGGATTCCAAATTGCCGGGAGTGAACGGCTTGGCTGCATGGTATGACGCGGAAGCACAGGCCAAGGGGTTTGCCAGCAAAAGGTGGTCGGTACCTCAGGCAGGGAATGTTTTGGGACAACTTTTGGATGGTTCGGGAAATGGACAACATTTGGCGCAGCCCAAGGAGAGCCTGAGGCCCAAGCTGGTCCGTCTGGCAGATAGCTGGCTGATCCGTCTGGATGGCGAAAACGATCACCTGTTGCGCACCACCAAGGATGCCAAGCCCAGCAGCCACATTTCGGTTTTTGTAGTGTTGGTGCCTCACCAAAGCCCGGGTGGCTTTCATGGGCCTTTCTCTTTGGGTGCCACCGATGGGCGTGACTACGAGACCGGGTTTAACCTGGACTTGGGCAGTGCCCTCCGTGAGAAGTTTGAGACGCTGAATGTAGAAGGCAAGGGAATGCCCGGCGAACGCAATCTGCTGAACCGTAGCTGGCCATTGGGCGAGGCCCGGCGCATCAGTGTAGTGGTGGGCGACACAGAAGGCACTGTGTGGGTGGACGGTGGCAAAATGAATAGCCGGCCGCGTAGTGCCGGGCCAATCGCATGGCAGGAGTTGGTGCTGGGGGCGCGGCGTTACCAAAATGGTCCCGGGCCACAAGAGGTACAGGGTACATTCCCAGGTGACATTGCGGAGTTGCTGGTTTATGACCGTGCGCTCAACGATGCAGAGCGGCAACAGATTGAAAAGTATCTTGAAGCCAAACATGACAGGCTGCTGAAAGCTGATCGTTTGGCGCTGGGTCTGCCCGAGGCGGCCGCGCCCATCAAGCTGCTGGAGCCCGTGGTGGCCTGCCAGGTGCTGGTGCCCGGGTTTGAAGCTCGTTGGCTGCCGATTGATTTGCCCAACATCAACAACTTGATGTATCGACCGGATGGCAAACTGATCGCACTGGGTTACAACGGCATGGTCTGGCTGCTGGAAGATACCGACAACGACGGGTTGGAAGATAAGGCTTCGGTTTGGTTCGACAACCCCAAGGGCAGCTTGCGTTCGCCCATAGGGATGGACCTGCTGCCCAAGGGGCACCCTCTGGGAGAGGGGTTAGTGGTTGCATGCAAGGGCAAGGTGGTGCTGCTGCATGATCCAGACAACGACGGCAAAGCTACCGAAAAGATATTGGCGCAAGGCTGGGTGGAACTACCGCTGAATGTGGACGCATTGGGTGTGGCCGTGGACCCCAAGGATGGCGCTATTTACTTTGGCCTGGGCTGTGCAGATTTTTCCAACGGCCATCAGGTTGGCAAAGACGGGAAGTCCACCTACCAATTGAACTCGGAACGCGGCACCATTTTGAAACTATCGCCCGATGCCAGCAAGCGGGAGGTGGTGTGCACAGGTATTCGATTTCCGGTGGCCCTTCGCATGGGCCCGGGGGGTGAGCTGTTTTGCAGCGAGCAGGAGGGGGCGACTTGGCTGCCCAATGGCAACCCATTTGATGAGCTGCTGCATATTCGAAAGGGGTTACACTTTGGCTTCCCACCAAGGCACCCGAAACACTTGCCCAATGTGGTGGATGAACCCAGCCTGTGGGACTATAGCCCGCAACATCAATCAACCTGCGGCTTCAACTTCAATTTGGGAGTGAACAACGGACCTGCCTTTGGCCACAAGTTATGGCGAGGCGATGTGCTGATGACGGGTGAATCGCGCGGCAAAATTTACCGGACCACCCTAGCCAAAACAGATGCAGGCTTCGTGGCCGCAAACCGCATTCTGGCCTGCCTGAATGTTCTGACCGTGGACTGCTGTGTGAGCCCGAAGGGTGACCTTATTGTGGCAACCCATTCGGGGCCACCCGACTGGGGCACAGGCCCGGCTGGCAAAGGTAAATTGTTGCGATTACGGCAAATAGACGGCGAGGCGCCTCAAGCTGTGGCGGTGTGGCCAGCGGGTCCGCGCGAGGTGGTGGTGGCATTTGACAAGCCGCTTAGCGCTGACGCGGTGGAAGGTTTGCTTGCCAACAGCCGCATCACTGCCGGCGATGCGGTACGCGCTGGTGACCGTTTTGAAAGTATGCGACCCGGGTATGAGGTGGTGGCGAGGCAACTGCGGGAACCGAGGCGTTCGTTGCGAGTGACTGCGGCCCGGGTGAGTCCGGATAGAAGGTCGCTCCTATTGGAAACCGATGCGCATGCCTGGGACACCTGGTATTCGCTGGAGTTGCCCGGTTTGGGCAGGGCCGGATTGAAGAACCAGCCTGCTGGAGCACTGCCGCAGCATGGGGTTTTGGATCTGGATTACACCCTGAGTGGAGTGCAGGCCATGGTGCTGGCACAAACGCAAACCCTGTGGCAGGGATGGGTGCCGCACCCACATGCGGGCGTGACCGATGCCCTCATGGCGGGCAGCAAACAACTGGAAGAGCTGCGGAGTGTAACCGGAGCGCATATGTGGCGGTTTGATGGAAAATTAAACCTAAAAGATATGCTGCGCCCTGCGGTTCAGCCAGGGGCAAGTATCGACCATGTGCCACCGCCCGAAACGGTGACGCTGCGGTTGTTTTCTGACCGTCCATTCACTTGGAAAGTTGGCAGCCAAACCGCTTCCTCAAAAGATGGCAGCGCTGTGACTGTGAGCTTGGAAAACCCGGCTAAACCCCTTGATTGGAGTGTTAACTTCCTTCCAGCCAACGGAGCACCTCAGGTGGAAATAGCCTGGAGCACCAAGGAGGACAGCCAAAGGTGGCGGCCTATGGCCACCACCCGTTTTTTGGCAGCCTGGGCACCCAACGCCAAAGCCAGCCAGAATGCGACGGCGGTGGCGCAAAACTTGCCGGGCGACTGGGCCCGGGGCCGAAAACTGTTCAACGATATGAACATCGGCTGCGCTAAATGCCATTCGATGAACGGGGCTGGTGGCAATCTGGGCCCAGATCTGAGCAATCTCGCTTTTCGTGATCCGGTATCGGTAAGGCGGGACATTGTGAATCCCAGCTACGCTATCCACCCTGACTATTTGGGGCATGTGGTGACACTGAAATCGGGCAAAGTGCTGACGGGCACCTTGCGGAGCCAAGGGGAAACCCTGTTGGTGGGCGACTCGCATGGTGTGACCCATACGGTCCCGCGCAGCGAGGTGGAATCGCTGGAACCTATAGCCAAGTCTGTGATGCCAGACAAGCTGGACGAAAAATTAGGTAAAGAAGGAATGGACGACCTGATCCATTTTCTTTTGACCGGGGCACCGAGCATGCCTTTGGAAGGCAAACCAGTGCCCTATCCCGCGCGCACCCGCGCGGAGGTGCTGAAGGTTCTGGCCGGGGCTCAGGAAGGCGAGAAAAAGAAAGGGCTACTGCCAATCTTGTTAACAGCCGGGGCCAAGGACCATGGCCCACAAGAGCATGATTACCCAGCGTGGCAGAAAGTATGGACTCGGCTGATGGCAATGGCACCCAGCGTGGAGGTGGACACCGCCTGGGAATGGCCGAAGAAGGAGCAACTGGAAAAAGCCAAACTGCTGGTACTGTTCCAGCGGGGCGATTGGAACGGGCAACGCCAGCAAGACATGGACGCTTTTTTACAACGAGGTGGCGGGGTGGTGTTGCTGCACTGGGCGGTAGATGGCCGTGGGCAGGCGGAAGCGTTTGCCGAGCGGATTGGGCTTGCCGCCCATGGCGGTGGAATAGGCTTCCGACATGGGCCATTAAGCCTGAATCTGCAGAAGGATGCGTTAAGCCATCCAATCCTGCGAAACCTGGGCGACCTGAAGATCCATGATGAAAGTTATTGGAAACTGACAGGGCGGGAAGATTCGGTGCAGGTGCTGGCCCGTTCGAAGGAGGAAGGCAAGGACTGGCCCCAGGTATGGACCAAGCAGGCTGGAAAGGGGCGAGTGGTGGGGCTGATCCCTGGCCACTATAGTTGGACCTTTGATGATCCGCTGTTTCGGGTACTGCTGCTGCGCAGCATGGCATGGGCGGCAGATGAACCGGTCGACCGGTTCAATGAGCTGGTCTGGCCGGGTGCGCGGCTGGGAGATTGATTTGCAAAAAGGCGTGGGAGTTTTCCAATTGTTGGAGAACCTTAAGGCTGCGGGCTTCGTATGGCCATGGTGATTCCGCTTCAGACGACTTATAGGATGGAAATATTCATGATTCAATCATCCAACACGGGCCCAGTCGAGGCTTCCTTCGAGCGAGATTATCCAGCGCCCGAATTCACGCCCGCTTGGAAAAAGCCGCAAATCAACCGGTTGATGGCCCAGGATTTCGTGGTGGCAGCACATATGGATCTGGATCTGGTTAGGCACCTTTTAGGTCGCGAACCCGGTCTGGCGAATGCAACCATGGATTGGGGTGGAGGCGATTGGGAGACTGCGATTGGCGCCGCTTCGCACATGGGGCGTGCAGACATTGTTGAATTACTGATGGCGCATGGCGCCACGCCGGATATTTTTTGCGCAGCCATGCTAGGCAAGCTGGAAGTGGTAAAGGGCATTTTGGAAATGGAACCGGGGTTGATCGACGCGAAGGGGCCGCATGGATTTGGCTTGCATTTTCATGCCACTGTTGGAGGCCATTTTGCCAAAGCGGTGTTGGATTATTTGCAGGGGATCAAGGAAGTGGAAGTGCGGGTGCCGCCTTTCATGGTCAGGCGTGGCTAAGAGCTTGGCCTTGTGCTGTGTTGCTAACTTTACCAATACGCCAAACAATCCGTTGCTGGTAGCGTTGGGTAAGCCATTTTTCAAAAAGATTTTCAGTGATTTTTTGTTCCTTTTGGCAACTTTGTTGGTGAGTTTTGATCGATTGTGCTTTTCCATTGGTGGAATCCGATGGAAAGCAACAACGAGATTTATCATCAGATACTAGGCATTTCTTCGCCATGGAAAGTGGTGAATGTGCGGGCTTGATGTGGAATTGCAGATTATACACATAGACTTGTAGCATGATTGGGCTGGCAAATTCAAGTGCTCCAAATGCTCCCGTGAATACGGCTGTAACGACCATTCTCCGGAACAGGCCTGGCGCCATCTGAACACTTGCCAATTTCATTGCGATGGACATGTGGGAGACCTAAATGCTGACCACGCTTGAATTCCTGCTACTTGGTAGAGGCAAGATGGTTTTTGACAAATTTCACATCATGAAAAAGATGGACGAAGGTGTGGACAATGTTCGCAAGGAAGAATCCCGGGCTTTGATGGCCTAGAGGAGCAATACCCTAAGCAAAATCAAATAACTTTGGCTCTACAAGGAGAAGAAAACTCCTGAGCAACGTCAGGAAGAATTCAACGCCCTGAAGGAAAGCTAATTAAAAACTGCCAGAGCTTGGTCCATCAAGGAAGCCATGAGAAGGCTTTGGCAATACAAAAGCGTTCCTTGGGCAAAACGGTTTTTTGCTTCATGGAATAAATGGGTGGACCTGTGCAAAATGGAACCAATCATACGACTCTGCAAAATGATCCATAAACGCTTGGACAATGTCCTAGCCTATTGTTTACATCCAATCACCAACGGGGTCGCCGAAGGCTTGAACAGCAAAGTAATGTCCATCAAGAGAAAAGCTGGCGGCTTCATAAACATCGAAAACATCAAACCCGCAATCTACTTCCATTGCGGCGGTTTGAGCCTCTACCCATGAAAATGTCGGAAGGACCTGAATTTGTAACGGCAGTGTTTTTCCAGATGAGCTGTTTGAAAAATAATTTTTTGATTTTTGAAAGCGCAACTCGTTTTCAATACTGTTTTGCTATGGCAGTGCTCGGCCTGACTGTGTTGCAAGGGAGGTAGGGTAGGCGATACTACGTTTGGAGGTTGAAAGCTAAATCCCCAAAGCAAAACAATTTGAGCTATGGCAGAGGGTTTTCTTTAAGCGAGCACCGCCTTGGGCTTGGGTAAATTGAGAAAGGTGCCCGATTACCCTGTTACCAGTTTGGTTTTTGTTGGTGTTGCTGGGTGATGGTTGCAAAATTTTTCAATGCATTGAGGATCTGTATGTCTGTCATCCAGTAGGAGGAATGAGATTGTCCGCCGAACAAGGCAGCGTGCTGGCTGTGGAAGTCGTAGCGGGCGGGTGTTGCCTCATTGGGTGCCAGTTCCAAGCCGAAGACCTCGCGAGCGATGCGATCAGTTGCCACGGGTTGGGTTGCGGCATGGACTAAAGGCAGATTTTCCCGCATGCAGATTTGGATATCCGCCCACAGGCGACTGAGTGGGTAATACTGGAAGACACCACCGGGGTGAATTTTTTCAATCTGATTGTTGTGCAACAAATCGAAAATGACATTCTTTTTCAGGCCTGGGCCGAACAGGCCTGGCAGCCGCAGGATGGTGGTGTCAAACCGCCCGCGTACCAGATCTTCTAGCAAGGCGCGGTGCTTGCCGTAGACTGAGGCGGTATCGCTTAGCGTGGGGGAGGATTCATCCACATCGATCGGTTTTGCGAAGACATCGATGGTGGAGATGAGTACCACCTTTTTGGCCTGCACCCGGCGCAGTGCGTCGAATAGCGGCGCCAACCGCTCCAGGTCGCCTTGTGGATCTTGGTTGGCTTTCCATTTTTCGGCTGGGGCACCAGCACAGACCAAGAGGTCGTATGCCTGGTTGGGTAAGTCGGCAATGTCGGTTGAGCGAAACCGATAATCGAATGAGGTTTGGGCCAGTAGATTACCGCCAACCAAACCGGACCAGCCGACTAATGCGGTGCGCATGATGTGTATTCCGGGAGAAGGTGGTTTTAGGCAGCGTGGCGGGCGGCTAGTGCCCCGGCGTTGTCGATCTCATCGAGAATATCGTGAATGTTGTCGAGCTTGGCGCCGAGCACGCAGTGCAGGCCGGGCAGACCGCAGTCGCGGCGGAAGAGAATGGGGCGGCCATCGTCTTTTTCATTGACTGGCAGGACTGTCTTGATTTCGAACAGGGATTTTTTGGGAATAATTGCTGCAACATCGGGCATGTAGCGGAGGGCATCGAGGCGCATCATTTCCACGCGGCTGACAGGCTCCCCCATGGCTCGGGCCTCTTGGGGGGACATGTCGTCGGCGGTGTTTTCGTTCCAGCCGGCGTGGGGTGTGTAGCGCACATGGCTAAAACTGTGCCAAGGCGTGGAGGGGAAAGGCATGAGAGAGAAAAAGGGGCCGCACATAATGGTGATGCCGAGTTTTGCCAGGATTGGAGGTGGCTGGACCAGCGCAAGCTCGGCGAGTTCGTGTTTGAGAGGTATGAGGGGCAGGTCGCTTGCGCGCAAAATTCCATTCAGATCGCCATAAGTGCAATTGAATACCTGGTTGGACTGAATGGCAACTGTGCGACCCAAGCGGTTGGCTGTGACGCGAATGCCGCCTGCGGAATGTTCCACACGCGTGGCTTCTGACTTGGTCCAGACGAGGATGTTGCTTTTTTCGAGGCGGTTCCAAACCATGGCGGTAAGTTTGCGAGCGTCAAAGGCGGCTTCTTCGACACGGAAGACCTCCTCGATAAGGCCGCGATCGAACAGTGCCTTGACCTGAATAGGGGCCTCGGAGAGTGGGGCGCCGATGCGTTTGCAGAACAGCTCGAACTGGGCGGCGTTGACCTTGGAGAATTCGCGGCCGATGGCGTAGTACTTATCGAAGCCACGGTGAACACAGTCGCCGAATTCGGCGACAAACCGGGTGTAGTTTTCGCGGCTGCGTAACCCGGTGATAAGGCTACGCGGGTAGTGGTAGCCCTGGTGAACGCGTGCCTGATTGTTGTGACTGGCGCGCTCGAGGAGGTTTTCGCCGCGTTCGAGGAGGATGACCCGCTGACCTTTGGCGGCCAAGTGGCAGGCGATCATGGAGCCGAAAAAACCCCCACCGATGATGGTGGTGTCGGCAGTTTGGTGAGTGGTGGGCGACATGGCAGTTTTGCCTTCAATTAGCGGGCCCATCGAGGTTCCGTCCGAAATTCATGCATAGCCCAAAACGAGCCTTTGAAGCCACCCCGAAGTGCGGGAGGCGAAGTTGCCACATACTTGGGGAAGTTGCATGGGCTTGGTTTCACAAGTCAAATATTGGTAATGGCTTATGGCTTTATTCTGAAAGATTAGAGAGCAGTTTCCAGACACGGCGCTGGGGGGCACTCAGGGGAAGTTGGACGATTTGGGGCGCGGTGAACCATTGGTGTTGATCGTGGTTGAGCGAAGTTGGTTGGAGTTGGTTTTTCAGGTGGGCTACCTCAACCTGCATTTCCACTTGGTAGCGGGTGATAGCGTGTTTTACCCGGCCCAAGGTAATGGTGGTGGCTGGAAGGGGGGCTTGGAAAAGGCTTTGGGCTAAATCAAGCATGGTTTTACCGGGCGTAACGCTTTCTGGCACTTCGCAGTGGGGGAATTCCCAAAGACCGGCCCAACGGCTGGCGGATGCAGGTCGTCTGAGCAACAGCCAGCGGCGGGATTGTTGGGGGCCTTGGGAACAGGCTAGGCATATTTCTGAAACTTTGGTGATTTGGGCTCGCACGGATTTGAGGGGTAGGGATTCCGGGTCACCACTAGCGGCGGCGGCGCACCATGGCCTTGCGGGGCAGACCAAGCATGCAGGCTTTTGCGGTGTGCAAATCAGTGCGCCCAGTTCCATGAGTGCTTGGTTATAGGTGCCGGGATTTTTGTGACAAACCAGTTGGGCAGCAGACTGCCAGAGCCATTTTTTTACCGGACCGCGGGATGGGTCATCTTTGACCCCCAGGATGCGTGCCAACACCCGCTGGCTGTTTGCCTCAACAATGGGCAGGGGCATGGCATGGGCCTGTGAGAGCACGGCATTGCGGGTGTATTCGCCCATGCCTGGCAGGGTTGCCAGAAGGGATGGGTCGGGGGGCAGATTCTGGTGGCCCGCCTGTACCAGAGATTGGGCAGCGCGGTGCAAAGCCCGGGCGCGGCGGTAGTAGCCGAGGCCTTCCCAGGCATGCAAAACATGCTCTTCGGGAGCGTGAGCCAAATCGGTGACGCTGGGGAAGCGAGCCAGAAAGCGGTGGAAGTAGGCGATTACGGTTTTGACCTGGGTTTGCTGCAGCATGACCTCGCTGACCCAAATTCGGTAGGCATCGTTGCTATGGCGCCAAGGGAGATCACGGGCAGCTTTTTTGAACCAGGAGACCAACGCTTTGGTGAGTGCTGGTTGGATTTCGGCGGGGTTGACCGACCCGGGGAGGCGGTTAGGTAGGCTGGAATTAATTTTTTTTGACACAGAAATAGACCGTGGCAGCGAGATCAACGAGGCCGGCGCATGAGCTTGTCGAGCAGTGCCTTGGCACTGTCGGCG
>Ga0255124_1000156_pt1 | contig 25522 bp, 19 predicted proteins | sample Law_Cont_RepB_8d_FD_188564 | JGI IMG/M metagenome (GOLD analysis project Ga0255124, IMG submission 188564) | Freshwater microbial communities from St. Lawrence River, New York, United States - Law_Cont_RepB_8d | ecosystem: Environmental > Aquatic > Freshwater > River | place: USA: New York... | reverse complement strand
TAACTCCGCAGATAACTCCGTCAGTATTCCGGTCGAAATCACCGTAGGCTCCAATCGATCGGTTGTCGAAGTCCCCATGCAAGGCAACTCCGCACAACTGACCGATCACCGCATTCCACTTGAAAAGGATTTTACAAGCGACGCCAACACCAACATCAATAACAGTACCAGTGACAATGCCACTGCCAATTCTATTGCCGGTTCAACCAAAACCGCACCCGCCGCTCGAGGCTTCGGTTCGGTCCGCATCCCTAGCGATTCGAACCCGTCGGACGATACGGCTTATTTTGTCTTCGAACCTGCACCAGCGCGCCGCGCGTTACTCATCAGTGAGACTCCTGAGTTAGTCCAAGCCATCGAATTGTGCGCTTCGATTTCACCCGAACAAAGCGTGCGTTGCGAAGCCGAGCTTGCCAGCCTCTCGCAATTCGAATCGACCGACTTAAGCGATGTTGCTCTGATTGTTTGGCATGAGAACCTTCCTTCCGGGAAAGCACTTGAAACGCTCTCGAAGTTCGTCGCCTCTGGCGGGCAACTTTTGTTGCTTCCACCGGAAAGCCCCGATCAGAGCGAAGCCTTCGGCGTGAAGTGGTCGAGTTGGGAGGCTTTGGATGCCAGCGAAGCCCCCGCTGGTAACATAGCAGCCCCCGCTGGTAACGCTGCAATACCAGCGAACAATTCGGATTCGACCGATAATCTTGAAGGCTCGGCAGGGAATGCTCAATCGGGCGCTGACCGCATCGCTCGTATTGCCCAATGGCAGAACGACTCGCAGCTTCTCTCGAACACCCTCAATGGAGCTCCGTTGCCCGTCGGGCAGCTTGGGATTCGTCGGCTATGTGGACTCTCCGGTAACCTTGAACCACTCGCAACGCTCCCCAGTGGCAAACCGTTCCTTGCTAGTGTTACGCTTTCTGCCGAACAAGCTCTTCCGATCATGTTGTGTGCGACGACGCCATCGGATCGAGATTCAACACTTGCGGGAGATGGTGTTGTGCTTTACGTGACCATTCAGCGATTGCTTGCCATCGGCGCATCGAGGGTCGGCACCACGCGAAATGCTTTGGCAGGTACCGAACACCGAACTGTGGACGCGAGTTCCAAGATGAGTTTAGGGAACGACGAAGCCCCGTCGAACGAGTACCCGATGCACGCTGGTGTTTATGCAACGGATGAGAATCTCGTGGCTATCCATCGAGACGAAGCCGAGGATCTACCCCGTGTAGTCGAAAACTCCAGCCTGGAGCGACTTTTCGGCGATTTGGCATGGGCCAAGATCTCTGCCAGCAAGAAGGCCAGCAGCCTCGTCCAAGAAGTTTGGCGCTGGTTTGTCGTTGCGATGTTGTTTGCGCTCTTGCTGGAAGCCTTGCTGTGCTTGCCAAAAGTCAATAAAAAACGCCCCACGCAAGCTTAAGGCTCTGTGACGATTTCGGGTCGATACGGTACTATCAACGTATACTTGCAGCATTCATCCGCAGACACTTTTGAGCGATGGCATTATGGAACTTGCGGCGACTTATCACTACTGTCCAGCGTGTGGTTCTCCCCGCAAATCATTCACTCCGTTGCGTCCATACCGATGTAGCGAGTGTGGTCACTCGACGTTTTTCGGTCCAGTCTCAGCCGTCGGTGCAGTGGTTTGCAATTCCCTCGGGCATGTCCTGCTCTTAAGGCGAGCCAATGATCCGGGCAAAGGTATGCTCGGTATGCCTGGTGGATTCGTCGATCCGGGCGAGAATGCCGAAGAAGCACTTCGGCGGGAAGTACTAGAAGAAGTTGGTCTGCATGTGACCAAGCTCCGGTATTTAACGTCGCGCCCGAACTCGTACTTGTACCGAGGGGTCGCTTTACCGGTATTGGATTTCTTTTACGTTGCCGAAGTCGAGGCCGGGGAAATTTCAAATTCCGATGGCGAAATCACTTCATGGATTTGGACCGACTTAAGCGATGAGGTCATCGATCAATTAGCTTTCGAGTCGAACCGACAAGCACTTCGGTTCTTCCGCGACCAACAACAAGCCTAACACAGACGTCTTGCAACAACGCGGCAAGATGAGACATGCTCAGGGCAACGCCCTGGGTTACGTTGTGGTTTGTTCATGCGTAAGTTTCGCGAGCTGCGTGAGGACTCCTAAAGCCTCCCCGCGATCGATCGCACGGCGGGCTAATTCAACTCCCTCAAAAAGCGAATGGGTCTTGCCACTTACCCATAACCCCGCCGCTGCGTTGGCTAACACGATATCACGCGAAGGGCCAAGCTCCCCTTGCAGAATACTTCGAATCCTCGCCGCACTCTCCTCTGGCCCAGAGACTGCCAAGTCATCTGCATTGATCGTCTCAAGCCCGAAACTTTTCGGCTCCCACATGAACTGTGTCGTCATCCCATACTGAACGTGATAAACGCTCGTCTCGGCACTGAGCGTTACTTCATCCATTCCATCCAACCCCCTTACCACGATCGCTGCTTCGACCGGTAATTGAACAAGCGTCGCAGCTAACTTGGTCTGCAAGTCACCGCGCCCCGTACCGATCACTTGGAAAGACGCATTCGCAGGATTGCATAGCGGGCCCAAGTAATTGAATAACGTCGGTACTCCAAGCTGCCGACGGACCTGCCCCACGTACTTCATCGCTGGATGCAACAGCGGCGCAAAGCAAAAACACAGACCGAGCTCGTTTAAGCATCGCTCGACTCGCTTGCGGTCCGCTTCGATCTCCACCCCCAAACTCGCTAACACATCCGCCGAACCGGTCGCACTGGTGATCTTGCGATTCCCATGCTTGGCCGTCGGCACTCCGCAAGCGGCCGTGACAATCGCCGTCGCGGTCGAGATGTTGAACGTTCCACTGCCATCCCCACCTGTTCCACAGGTATCGAGTAAGCCCGTCCGTTCCGATCGGATCGGCGTCATCATCATCCGCATTCCACGCGCCGCACCGACCATTTCCGAAACTGCTTCTCCCTTGGCTCGCAAAGCCAAGAGCAACTGTCCGATGTGCTCATCCTCCGCGCGGCCTGCAAGCATCCAGACAATTGCCTGCTGCATCTGATCCGCGCTTAAATCGATCCCCTTTTGGGCAATTTCAATGAAATCCTCTAACATGCTTCCCCGCTATTTCCTTGGTCCACCCATCGCCTCTGGATCCCGCCCCGTTTTGTAGAACAACGACTTCTACGTTACACTAAAGCCCATCGCTCGGCTATCGAGGTTGGCATCCACCCGCGACTTGGCCGAATATTTTAAGCTCATGAAAGAAAAACAAACGCAAAGCCATGGCTAGAAAAGTCATTATCGACTGCGATCCGGGAATTGATGACGCTCTAGCTCTAACCATCGCTTTGTTCGACCCGCGACTCGAGGTGCTAGCCGTGACGACTTCCTCCGGGAACGTCGAAGCCGAACAGTGCGCGCGAAATGTCTTGGGACTTCTCGAAAAACTTGACCCTCCTCGCTACCCACGCATCGGTATCGGAACCGATCCCGATAACGCTCCTGTAGGCGACGGACGAGATCTGCACGGTTCCGACGGCCTCGGAAACCTTGGACTTACCCCCGTCGAAAGACAACATCTGCTCCCAAGCGACAAGCTGATTATCGATCGGGTCAAAGCCGCTCCATCCGAAGTCACTATCTTGTGCTTAGGCCCCCTAACCTCCGTCGCAAAAGCCTTCCAACGCGACCCGAGTATTATCGCTCAAATCGACCGGATCGTCATCGCCGGCGGGGCAACGCCAGGCCACGGGGACGTAACCCCCGCTGCCGAATTCAACATGCATTTCGACCCGCACAGCGCACAGCGCGTTCTACGATCCCCCACCACCAAAACCCTCTTGCCCCTCGATGTGACCAACCGCATCCGCTTCGACCTCGAACTCCTCTCGCACCTGCCCCTGAAATACACCCGAGTCGGCTCAATCCTGCACACTATGCTCCCTCACTTGTTTCGATCCTATCGACAAGTCCTCGGCCAAGAAACCATCCCGCTTCAAGGTGTCCTCGGCGTGATCTACCTACTTGCCCCCGAACTCTTCACTTGCGAACAATTCATGATCGATGTCGAGGACCAAGGTTCCATCAGCCGTGGTGCGACAATCATCGATCGACGCAGCCAAGCCCCCGAAGCACATGACCTCGAACTTGCCACCAGCGTCGATGCAGAAGCCGTCCGTGACCTTGTCATCCGCTCGTTTCGCTACGCAGGTCAATCCTCTGAGTAGCACTTTTTACCGCACTAAAGTTAGCCACAACAGCGTCAGCCACAACACCTTCAACTGCAATACACTAAGCCGCAACTAGGAATCGTAGGATGTCGAAATCCAACAGAACCGTCCACCTTGCACTTGTCCAAATGACAACCCCCGGCTCGATCTCGGCAAATATCGAGAAAGCCACGGAGATGGTTCGCCAAGCGGCGAAAGCCGGCGCGGATATCGTCTGCTTGCAAGAACTCTTCAACGCTCCTTACCCTTGCCAGAGCGAAGACCATGATCGATTCGCTTGGGCTGAGCCAATTCCAGGCCCAAGCAGCGAAGCGATGAGCAAGGTAGCCAAGCAATGCTCGGTGGTCGTGACCGGCTCGGTCTTCGAACGTCGCGCACATGGTTTGTACCACAACACCGCACTGGTCTTCGATACCGATGGGACGCAAGTCGGGTTCTATCGCAAGATGCATATTCCGGATGACCCCCATTACTACGAGAAGTTTTACTTCACTCCTGGCGACACCGGATTCACCGTTGCGAAAACCAAACACGCTGTACTCGGTGTGGGTGTTTGCTGGGATCAATGGTACCCAGAAGCCGCACGGTTATTCGCTCTCCGCGGCGCTGAGATCTTGCTCTACCCAACCGCTATCGGTTGGCTTGCTCAAGACAAACCAACCGTTGGAAAGAGCCAACACGAAGCTTGGGAAACGATGATGCGATCGCACGCGATTGCCAACGGACTCTACGTCGCTGCTGCCAATCGCGTCGGTGTCGAAGAGAATATCGAATTCTGGGGAGGATCGTTCGCATACGACCCCGCCGGAAACCTCTTGCATCGCGCAAGCCACGATAGCGAAGAGCTTGTTATGGTCCGATGCGACTTGGATTTCATCAACACACAACGTACCTATTGGCCATTCCTCCGCGACCGACGGATCGATGCCTACGGCGACCTTACCAAAAGATGGTTGGATTCATGAGCATAAAATCACCTGCCGAACTCGGCTTCACTTGGGTCGCTGAATGGGAACGCCACGAAGCGACTTGGATCTCCTGGCCACATAATCAATCAACTTGGCCTGGACGATTCCATTGCATCCCACCCGTGACTGAGCAAGTCATCCGAACGCTTGCCGAAGTCGAACACGTACACGTCCTGAGTGGTCCAAGCGAATCGTTTTCGCTCGCTCGCAAGGCCCTTGAAGAGATCCCCAATGTCACGGTCCACCCCATCGCAACTAACGATGTTTGGATCCGAGACTACGGCCCGACTTTCTTGCTGCACCCCACCGAACGTCGACTCGGCGCCGTCCAATGGATCTTCAACGCCTGGGGGAATAAATACCCTCACGATAGCGATGCGAATGCTTCCAGTGAAATATGTCAAGGACTCGATTCCCAAGGTCGCTGGTCGGATACCACTGGAAATGGTACTTCAACACGGCCCATCGAAGCCTTCCGCTCACGATTGACTTGCGAAGGTGGTGCGCTCGAAACCGATGGCCAAGGAACACTGCTGACAACCAGCAGCGCCGTCTACACCGGTACCCGAAACCCAAACTGGTCCCGAAAAGAAATCGAAGCCGAATTCAAAAGGATGCTAGGTGTTCGCAAGGTACTATGGGTAGACGGTGGCGAACTCGCCGGTGACGATACCGATAGCCATATCGATCAACTCGTCCGCTTCACCCGTCCGGGTGTCGTCCTCGCCGCAATCGCTTCCACCGCCGACGACTCGAATGCCCCACACCTTGCGAAGCAATTTCAAGCGCTTCATGAGGTGACCGATGCGGACGATCGCCCATTGGAAATCATCCCCCTGCAAACGCCTCCACCAAGGCTTGCACAAGGCCAACGGTTGCCGGAAAGCTACTGCAACTACTACTTGGCAAACGGTATCGTCATCGTTCCGCAATTCGGATACCGGATAACCGATGATGCAGCAGTCGGCATCCTCCGCGAACACTATCCCGATCGCGATATCATCCCAATCGACGCATCAGATTTTATCTGGGGACTCGGTGCATTCCACTGCGCTACCCAACAACAGCCCGCTGTCGGCTAGAGAAGTCTATAACGCTAGATCCCAACGATTTATTTAAAACAATGGTGTCACACGCATGCCCGACATCCTCTCCCAAATCAATGGGCCGCTATGTAGCTTGATCCTCGCTCGCAAGAGACTCACGATGCGGATTCCCTTCTTCGCGCTGATGCTCATCGCTTGGGTTGGAATCATTGCGGATGCTGGGTCGATCATCATTGGCAGTACGCAACTTGGACGAATTGCAAAAGCCGACAAACCCGTACAGGGCAATACTCCCGACGATACAGTGGAGGGCAATGCTACAGACGATAACGCAGTAGCAACACAGTCGGCTCGACCCAACTTCCTGATTCTCTTCGCAGATGACTGGGGACGATTTGCCAGCGCTTATGCTGCCATCGATCCCGATCCGTTGTTATCGCTGGTTCGCACCCCCAACATCGATCGTATCGCCCAACGAGGGGTGCTGTTTCGACATGCGTTTGTGTCGGCTCCGAGCTGCACACCTTGCCGTAGCGCTCTGCTCTCTGGACAACACTTTTGGCGCACCGGTCGCGGCTCGATTCTCCAAGGTGCCGTATGGGATCCGACGATTCCCGCTTTCCCGCTGTTGCTCGATCAAGCTGGATATCACATCGGTGAGACGTTCAAAGTTTGGAGCCCTGGATCGCCGGGTGATGCTCCCTACGGCGCGGGAAAATTCGCTTATGAAAAGTCCGGACGCAAATTCAATGACTTCTCCGAGAATGTCACCCAAGCGGTTCGCGAAGGAAGCTCGGTCGAAGCAGCCAAAACGGAACTGCTCGACGGTGTCGAATCGAACTTCAAGGAGTTTTTAAAAGCACGACCCGATGGCCGACCATTCTGTTATTGGTTCGGACCAACCAATACGCATCGCCAATGGATCGAAGGCTCGGGCGAGAGCCTGTGGGGATTCGATCCGAAGCAATTCCAAGGGAAACTCCCCCCGTTCTTGCCCGATGTGCCGACCGTCCGCCAAGACCTTGCAGATTACTTTGGAGAAATCGCCGCTTGGGATGCCGCCGTTGGGCGACTGCTCGATGAACTTGAATCGCAGCAGCTTACCGAATCGACAATGATCATCATCAGTGGAGATCACGGTCCACCAGGCTTCCCTCACGGCAAATGCAACCTCTATGGTTTCGGTACCGAAGTAAGTTTGATGATTGCAGGCCCTGGTATCCCCAACACACCGCTACAAACTTCACCACAAACTTCACCGCAGAATTCAACGCAGAGTTCGTCACAGCACTCGCCGGACCTCGCCAAACCGTCTTATCGTGTCATCGATGATCTTGTCAGCCTCACCGATATCGCTCCGACGATTCTAGAAACCGCTGGGCTTGCAGTCCCACAGACGATGACTGGAAAAAGTCTGCTGCCTATGCTCCAAAAAAACGACAGTGGCAAACTTGATCCGAACCGCGATGCAGTCTTCCTCGGCAGGGAACGTCATGTCGAGAATGCGCGTGCTGATTTTACTCCCTATCCGCAACGGGCAATCCGTACAGATGAGTTTCTCTACATCATTAACTTTCGACCCGACCGCTGGCCGCTTGGCGATCCGTACGGATTGATGGACTCCACGCCCCCGAGCTATCAGCAAGTGCGTGAGAACACCCGCGCAACGCTACCCGACGAAGATGCCGGCCCGACGAAAGCTTGGTTGGTCGAACATCGCAATGACCCTCAATGGCAACCTTTCTTTGAACATGCTTATGGACGCAGACCGCGTGAAGAACTTTTCGACCTGCGTGTCGATCCGCATCAGATGAAAAACCTTGCTGCAGATCCTGAGTATCACTCTGTCCGCCAAAGCCTCGAACAACGATTGCTTGATGAACTCACCCGAACCGGTGACCCGCGGATGATCGACGAAGGTTCGTTCTTTGAGACCCCACCGATGTCTGGTCCTTTAACACAAACTGATGCTCAAGATAAACCCTTACGACCAAACTCTCCAAACAAAAAGAACAATCCACCACGAAAGAGCAAGAGCACGGAAACGACTAGGGAAGGAGCTGATCGGCCATGAACACCGCAAATCCCTCGGCACCCACCCCAGATCAACCCTTTGCAAACTTCTCGTTTGTGACGCTAATGAAACTCTGGTTCGGGCTTCAACTCCCAGTCAGCCAACTCGCCTACGCTACTTCCGGCTTCGCGCTGATGATCTTCAAGTACCTCTGCGAATTCTGGTTCATCTATGGTAACACCGGCCGGAGTTATGCCCCCTATGATTTCCTCAATCCACTGATGAGTGTCAGACAGAAGTACTTTGCTCCACCTGCTCCCGATTGGATGATGTGGGTCATCATTGTGTGGTCGCTACCTTTTCTGTGGATCGCTGTTTCGATGAGTGTTCGCCGTGCGGTCGATGCCGGTAAAAACGCTTGGTTTGGTCTGTGGGTATTTGTTCCTTTTGCGAACTTCGCTTTGATGCTGATCCTATCTTTGTTGCCGCGAGTCCAACGCGCCGACCAAGAACGTTTTCGCATCGCAAAAGATGCGCCGGATACTTTAATCGGACATGGACTGCGATCTGCCTTGTTCGGGATCGCAATCGCCGCTTTGATCTGCATTGCCATGGTCTCTTTCAGCGTTTACTTGATCGCAGACTACGGAGCCGCGTTGTTCATGGGAACACCCATCATCATGGGAGCAACAAGCTCGTTCTTGTACAATCGACCCCACTTGAGATCTTGGAAATCTAGCATTCTCGTCGCAGAACTTTCGATCCTGCTCAGCGGCATGATCCTACTTCTCTTCGCCTTCGAAGGAGTGATCTGCTTGGCAATGCTGCTGCCGATCGCCGGTGGAATGGCGATCCTAGGTGCATTGATCGGTTTCATGATCGCAGCGATTGAACCGCAACAATCGATCATGATTCTCATCCCGATAAGCTTGCTACCGGTCCTTGCAGGAGCCGAAAGCCGAATTCGGACTGTTCCTCTTTACGAAGTCCTGACGACTACCGAAATCAACGCGAGTCCCGACCAAGTCTGGCCGCACGTGGTCGGTTTCTCTGATCTGCCTCCTCCTTCAAATTGGTACTTCCAACTCGGTATCGCTTTTCCAAAACGGGCAACGATCCAAGGGTCCGGCGTAGGGGCCGTTCGCTATTGCGAATTCTCAACCGGGCCCTTCGTCGAACCCATCACGGCTTGGGAGCCCCCCACGCGTCTAGCTTTCGACGTTCAATCGCAACCTTCGCCAATGCACGAACTTAGCCCCTATCGCCACGTCCACCCTCCCCACCTCGACGGGTATCTTCGAAGCAAACGAGGGGAATTCCGTTTGGTCGATCTCGGGAACGGACGTACACGTCTGGAAGGTCGCACTTGGTACGAATACGAGATCTTCCCGCAATTCTACTGGACGCTCTGGACCGACATGCTGATCCATCGCATCCATCAACGTGTATTGGCGCACATCAAAGATCTCGCTGAACGCGATAATTCTCATTGAGAAAAATCTCACAGGTAAGGATTCGTTGAACTTCTTAGAACAACTCCCCTTGCACCCATTTACCTTCTTGCACTGGCTTACCATCCTGGCCCAGTTTACTTTCTTGCACGGACTGAGCGTCGATCGCACTCCTTTCGCTTGCGGCTAGGGTGTAACACTCAAGCGTAGGTAGCGACTCGAGTCGGATACTTGCTTCGCGTTCTTCAAGCTTGCGTTGCAAGCGAGAGTGAAGATCCACGACAAGGCTCGGTGCGTAGGTGTCATCGGGAGCATGCGTAAAGATCCATGGCTCGAGTCCTTGGATAATCCAATCGCACAATGTTTGCGCCCACTCGTCCCAATACTCGGAGACTTCTTGAACATCGTTGCGACCGATCAAGCGAACCATTGGGCGACGACCCGTCACAGTGGTGCGAAGCGGTACTTTGGGCTTTCGAACTTGTGAAGCGGATTCACTCGCATCGCTCGCTTCGAGCGAATTGAGAGGACGCGAATCGAAGATCACTCGGTCGATCGAGAGACTTCGTAATAAATCCTCCAGACGCGATTCTTTATCCCCCTCATCAAACCAATCGCGATGCCGAACTTCCAAAGCCCATGGCCACTGCGATGGTAGCTGCTTGAGGAAATGGGCAAGCTGCGGGAATTGCGCAAAAGAAAACGACGGGCCGAGTTGTAAGAAGGTAGGCCCAAGTCGATCGTTGCTGGCAAGAATGTCCAACCGCTCAATCCACTCCTTGAGCATCCCTTCGCAGCCGACCAACTGATGCTCGTGCGAGATCGCGCGAGGGAACTTAAAACAAAACCGAAACCCAGAAGCTGCTTGCTCGCTCCACTTCAAAAAGCTCTCGGCTGGGGGCACCGAATAGAAAGTACTGTTTCCTTCCACTGTTGGAAACATGCGAGAATACCAAGCCAATCCTTCACTCGACGGGCTCCCTTTCGGATAAACCGTTCCGCCCCAATGGCGACAGCCCCAGACCGGGCAACCGATGCGATAGGGCCAGCGGTTCCAGTCGCTCAAAGCGGACGGCGGTACTATGTTCCCTCTCGAACCCTCTCCCACAGCTCGCGATCGACGTGTACTCCCCCGCTCTGACTTGCCCATCGGCTCCCCGTTGCAATCGTTAAGATCGAAAGAACCCGAACCTGTTTTTCGGATTCTTTTTTTTGGTTGCGAAATATACTAAAGTTCTAATTGACCCATCTGTGGGATGTAGCATCTCATAGGAGGTGGACAGAACCAAGGTACCCTCGCGAGCACCTTTCTGCCACCCATTTCTACGATCCGGAACCACCCATGACCCACATTCCCCAATCGAAAGCCCAATCGGGCAAGTCAAAAGCAGCTCGCCGGGCTCTAAGGTCCCAGTTGCTCATGTCCCTCGCTTTGCTTGTTGGTGGATCGCTGACGAGCGGCGAATTCGGAATCGGGTCTGCTCAAGCTCAATGGTGTTGCGGAAGCAAACCCGCTGCGCCGTATCCCGTCGGCTCTCCGTATGCGGTCAATGGATACAACGGTTACCCCGCAGCCGGTGCGCCCGCTACGAATTACCCTCCGGCAAACTATCCTCCGGCGAATTACGCGGCAGCTCGTCCGATGATTCCGGTCACGCCGATCACCCCATCGAACGGTGGCATGACCAGCTACTACGGCAACTACGGAATGTTACCGCCGACCACTGGCAATGTATTTCCTAATGGTGTTCCTCAAACGGTCGTCTCAGCAATGCCCACGGCAGCCTACGACACGCAGTGGCAACGCACGCCGGTGACTTACTATCGCCCAGTTACACAGTACGATCCAAATTACGGGACAACTGTGACGTCTCTTCAGCCTTGTACTTCGTATCAATACCAAGCTCAACGCGTTCCGTTGGTTGCGCCCACTCCAGTAGGTGGCCAGTACGCACAAGCATCGAATCAATGGCCGGCGATCAACCAACCCGGATACTACCCAACCGGTGTTGCTTCGACCTCAAACATGCTTCCAACCCTCGCGCCTGTTCAAGCTTCGACGGTGGTTGCCCCTCCAACTTTACCGAATTATCCTCCCGTCCAAACCTTGCCGAATGCTGGGATGCAGATCGCACCTGGACAACCCGCCGGCCAGTCGATCACATCAGGCCAGTCGATCACATCAGGAATGCCTTCGTATTCAACTCAAGCGACCTTTACACCCTTTGGTGTTCCTTCGGTCGGCGGCGCAGTGCCCGCTGGAACGACAGTGCCCGCTGGAGCGACTGTGCCCGCTGGAGCGACTGTGCCCGCTGGAGCGACTGTCCCCGCAGCAGCAACCGTACCGGCAACCGGCCAAGCCGGCACCCTTTCCAATGGGGTCTATTACGGTGGAGCACCTGCACTATCCACGTTAGCTCCATCGACGAATGCGAATTGCCCGAACGGTCTATGCCCTACTACCGGGAACTTGGTCGCTCCAGTAGTCCCAGGTGCGACGTCGGTGGTCCCTTACGGCCCAGTGACTTATTTGCCCGCCAAACCCGCGACCGATCCTGCTTTACAACCCGGTCTCCAACAACAGGTTCTACCACCTACAACCAATCCACAAAGTGGTGCGGTACTTGATCCGGAAGCACATCGCGTACCGAGCTTAGCACCTTCGAACAACCAACCTGCAGCGGCTCCCGCTACTCAGCCCACTGTACAGCCCACTGCACAGCCCGCGGTACAGCCAGCGACCGGGTCAGGATCGACGAGCACTGCCGGCTTGTGGAGCGATCGTGATTCGCGCGTTGCGAAGATGGTTCCGATGAATCGCCTTCCACTCGTACCGATCGATAATCCATCTACAACCGCCTCCCCGATCGGTCGCGCGGTCAAAGCGCACTCCGATCCTGTGAACTCGAACCTGCCGACCAACCCTTTTCCAGGTGCGACATCGAACGCGGTTTCCAAATCCAACTCATACCCGATGCCAAGTGCGTCTGCGTCGAACAATCAACCGATCTTGCCTCCAAACTTATTGCCCCTAAAAGCACCGGCAGGTTTCGAAGGCAAGCCGCAGTGGAACCCCAAGCTGCTTGTTCCGAATCCAGCAGCCTCCAATGGTGGTTCGGCCAATGGTAATTCGACAAATAACGGATCCGCAAAACAAACGCCAATGGATTCGTCCCGCTTCGACGACGAGAAAGTTGCCGTGCGAGGAACGACCCCTTCCGTGAACCCATCGGACCGATTCTAAGATGACCGATTCGGAGCCCCAATGGCATTCGCTAGCGATTCACGGGCCGAATCGCTGGTCGCGTCGTCCAGTGCTCGAACTTTATCTACCCCAAGAGGTAGCTTCGCGACCGTTTAACAAGATCGACCGCGTGGTTCACTTGCTACAAGGGTTTCTCGATGCGGGACGCTTTACCACCACCCATGTGGCAAGCGTCTCGACCGCTCGAAGCATTCTTGAAAAACTCCAATCGCAAGATCAAGAGAATGTCACATACGGACATGCACTTCTTCGAATCGCCGAATGGATGTCTGCCATGGCAGGTGTTCCTGTCGCTTCGCTGACTCCTTCTTGCTCTCTCGCTTCAAGCGATGATTGTGTGTGCGACAAAGTACTTCCTCTTGAGATGGAAGAAGAGCTTCTTGCGAAGAAGTGTTTTGAACTAGCGGCAGAAGTCATCGATGCGAATGCGTTCGATGTTGCGGTGCGCGGCGAAGAATACCCAATCGCTAAAAAATTTCGGGAGCTGTTCGATTACGCCGACGACGTGCGGCTTGGTCCAAGCTCCCGAGCGATCCTTGATGCAGCTACCGAACGGGGTATTCCTTACTATCGCATGACAAGCGGTTCTTTGTGTCAGCTCGGCGAAGGAATCCAGCAACGCCGAATATGGACAGCGGAGACCGATGCGACGAGCGCCATCGCTGAATCGATTGCCAGCGACAAAGATCTAACGAAACGCTTGCTGCGAAACGTCGGCGTGCCAGTGCCGCTCGGACGCCTTGTCTCAAGCCCCGAAGATGCGTGGACCGCCGCCCTTGAAGTCGGGCTGCCGGTTGTGGTCAAACCCAAAGATGCCAACCATCAACGAGGTATCTCCATCGAGCTTACTCAGCAAGAAGAAGTTCAGCGCGCCTATCATTGGGCGATTGAAGACGGTCAAACGACCGAAGTGATGGTCGAACAATTCGCACGCGGTCAACACCATCGGCTCCTAGTCGTTGGCAGCCAACTCGTTGCTGCTGCTCGCGGTCACTGGGAAACCGTAACAGGCGATGGAGTCTCTACGATCGAGCAATTAGTCCAACAACTCAACGAAGATCCTCGGCGAGGGGAAGCTTACACCGACCCACTCGGCGTCTTAAAGCTGGATGCAGCCGCCAAGATCGAGCTTGCGAAACAAGGTCTTCAAAATGACTCAGTACCGGAAGCAAAGCGCGAAGTTCTCGTGCGCCGCACAGGCGACTTAACAACCGACTGCACCGAAGAAGTCCATCCGCTTACCGCGCAGCAAGCCGTGTTGGCGGCGCGGACGGTGGGGTTGGATATCGCTGGTCTCGATGTGCTTGCCGAAGCTATCTCCGAACCATTGGTTTCTCAACGAGGCGCCGTGGTTGAAGTCAATGCAGGCCCGTCGCTTGGACCGCATGTGATCCCGCTCTTTGGAAAACCTCGCCCTGTCGGAAAAGCGATCTTGGATATGCTTTTCCCAAATCAATCCACTGGCACGATTGCGATCGATGGATTGTGCTCTTCCGCCGACCCGAAGGACTGGGAGCAGGAAGTCCTTGCTTGGCTTGAGCATCGGCGAAGCGAACTCGGTTTAAAAGATGATCAGAGCGTTGGGGCTGTAACTCCGAGAGAAATCTTTATCGGCAAGCAACGGATAGACTTGGGGGAATGCGATTATCGTCAACGCTGCATGGCAGTCCTTACGAACCCAAGCGTTGCTGCGATGCTGGTGGTCTTGCCACCAAGGGAATTGCTCACGCATGGCTTACCAGTCCCCCGATTGGATCGCTTGAAGGTGACAGCACAAGCGGTCAATGAAGTCCAGCAGTCCTCCTCAGAGGAACTTTGGCAAGAAGTTCTCCGCAATGGCACGAGCGGAAAGGGAACCGCAGGAAACGCCGGTTGGGCGTTTGAATCTTTTTCCCCTTAACCAGCTACTAACCCTTTTGCTCGTCTCCCTTTGAGCCAAGCTTGTGTCGGTTTGTCGACCAATCGGTAAAAAATCTCCGCGACTGCTAAAGTAACACCGAAAGCAATTCCCATCGCGCTCAAGGCTTGAACAGGCCCTTGGGACGCCCACGGATCGAGCAGATGCAATATCACTGCGTGGACTAGGTAGTGGACTAGAAACAAGCTATATGAGATGTCGCTCAACCAGCGGAAAAACGGAGATAGCTTCCAATTCGCACCCCATCGGGATGCTTGGCCAATGCGACTAGATGGCGAGCAGATCGATATCAATCCGGCGACCGCGAGCGAAACAAGGAGTTGTGGTCTTGGATTGATCAACAAGCTTCCTGCGATCCCCAACGCGTACAGATACAGCCATCGCGACTGGATCTTACCTTGCAACGACCAACCAAGCAGCAGTCCAAGCACAATCTGAGACGCGAAGTATAGCAATGTTGGTTCAAAAAAAGATTCACGGCTGAACCACCAAGCCGATGACAGACCCAGCACCACGCAAATCACGCACTCGAAGCGCTGGCGTGTTATAGCGTCAGGTATGCAATAAGCAGAAGCGAAGGTAAGTAACAAGAAGAACAAACCCCATTGCATATCAATGCATAAGTACCAAGTACCTGCCGAGAAGTTTTCGTAGCCGAGCAGGTCTTGTAAGAAGAACAGGTGCGAGAAGACTTGGGGCCACGAGAAAGTTTCAAACAATCGCAGATCATGACCGGTGCGATTGGCGATCCATGAAACACTTAGCAAGCAGACGAGCATGACCAAGTAAGGAATCGCTAAGCGAAGATAGCGATCAAGAATCACCCGCTGAAGGCTTCGCCAAGTTGGCTTCGAATGCGAGCCCTCGGGCTGCGTCTCAGATGTACCGGGCGAACGAGATAGACTCGATATGAATCCTCCTAGTACAAAGAAGACCGATACCGCATAGAGCGCATAGTTGTAGAACACATATCCCAGCGCCGGCCAAACTTGATCCGCTAAGTCCGATTCAGGTGCGTAGAGAAAAAGGTGGTGCCAAGCTACAAAGACGGCGGCCAAGCCTCGCAGTAGATCCAAAACCTCTAAGCGAGTCGCGTTAGATCCCATCGCATTCCGCTTCGTGGATTCGAGAGCAGGGGGCGATGTTGAACCGGACATATTCTTGGGGCCATCCTCGTGGGTATAGGTAAGCCTAGTTAGGTAAGCCTAGTTAGCATCGCCTGGGTATCCTAGCCTGGCGGCCAAGCCAACGGTCGGCCACCTAGAACATGGTAGTGCAAGTGAGGAACACTTTGCCCACCATCGCTTCCAATGTTGGTCACCACACGGTATCCCGTAGTATCGAGTCCTTGCTCATGAGCAAGCTTCGCAATGACCACTTGCAAATGACCTAAAACATGAAGGTCTTCCGCTTGGGCATCCGCCAATGAACGGATAGGTTTCTTCGGAATCACCAAAAAGTGGCTTGGTGCCTGCGGATGAATATCGTGAAAAGCCAACGCGAGATCATCTTCGTAAATTATCTTCGCAGGGATCTCTTTTCGAATGATTTTGGAAAAGATCGTTTCCGACATAGTGTTCCTTTTTTGTAACTTTTTGGCTCATCGGCACTGTTTTGCTCATCGGCACCACCCACCCGACCCGAATAGTTTAACGCAGCGCATTGCGGAAGGAAAACCATGCTAGCAAAACAATACAACAAACGTTTCTCGACTTGGGCCAGCCGCTTGGGTCCCGGTAATCTCGTCCTTACAGCATGTGGCCTTGGGCTGCTGAGCCTATCGCTCGGCTGTTCGATCTGCCCTTCCCCCTACGACTACGACTATGGGACGTATGGGACCAAGACACCTCGGAGCGATATGCGGAACGGTCGAGTCGGATCGGTCTTCAGCGACCCAGCGCTTACTGGTCAATCGAGCGAGGTCATGGCCGGGGAGCACGTGCACGGTACTTATCTACCTGGAAGTTATCTTCCAGGCGATGGTTTCGGAGTCACCGACGGGGTTGTCGGCGAATACGAATGGAGTACAGAAGCTGTTCCGGTAGTACCCGGCGAGACGGTCCACGGCCAAATTATCATCGAGTAGCGCACTCCATCTCAAATCACTGATCAAGTTCGCTAGCAATCTTCAGCTTGCGAGCGGTGCGAATCCTCATCGATTCATCTTGACGCGGTGTTGGCAAGCTAGGTAATCAGGGAGTTTCTGGAATTTCCGAAACGACCCTGGTCTCGCTTAAAGGCTTACATCACCGATGAAACTGACGCACCTAGCCATGGGGCAAGCTTCGCCGTTTCGGCGTGTGCTCACAGTAAGTCCACTGTTGTTCCTGCTGGTTTTAGCTCCCTTGCCCGGTTGCCGAAACTTCTTCAAGCGGGACAAGAAAGAGCAGTTCGAGATCGAGGCCGAGGTGATGGCCAAGAAGCTTGCCGATCCGGATCGCCCCCGATTGATCGGTGAGGTCGCTCGCGCCTCCGGGGTCAATGTACGCCGTTATGAATCATTAGGGCTCGTGACGAATCTACCTGGAACTGGCGGTATAGTTCGGCCAAGTACCCAGCGAGAAGTCATGCTCGAAGAGATCCGTCGCAACGGGGTAGTAGAAGCCGAAGAGATCCTTGATTCTCCCAGCACAGCGACTGCAAAACTCAGCGTCTATGCTAACGCATGCGACGTCAAAGGTGACTCGCTCGATGTTCTGATCGAATCCTCCAGCGAGTGCACTGCGACCGACTTGCGAGATGGTTACTTGATGGAGTCTCACCTATACGAGTACTTCTCACTTAAGAACAAGCAATTGCGCCGAAGTAACGAAAAAGCCGTAGCCGCTGGTGAACTGCTGATCTATCCGAAATCGTACTCGAAAGAAGAAGAATTCAATCCGCTTAAAGGCGTTGTACTCGGCGGAGCTCGCTTGCGCGATTCCAGCCGACTCGCCGTTATCGTCAATCCCGACTACCGACACGCTTCGGTTGTCAAAGCCATGGAAACATCGATCAATCGACGTTTCTTTTATCAAGATGGTGGCAAGCAGAAGACGGTTGCAACGGGCAAGAACGATTACGAGATTCGCTTGAGCCCATTACCGAAATATCGGTTTGACCCACCCCACTACTTGGGAACCGTATTGTCCTTGGGATATCTTGAATCAGAAGAACAGATTCAAGAACGCATCGACGGATGTCGCCGTTTGCTTGGCAATCCACAAACTGCCCGTCAAGCAGCTTGGGAACTCGAAGCGATAGGATCGAAGACTGCTGCCGAAGTCCTCTCGGTTGCCTTAGCAAATCCCGATGACGAAATTCGCTTCTATGCAGCTTACTCCTTGGCGCACTTCGACCGCGAAGAATGCATTCCCATCTTGCAAGATCTCGCAAGATTCCAACCGAAGTTCCGTGCCCATTGCTTGATCGGCCTTTGCATTAACGAGAATCCGGCCGCGCGAGCAGCTCTTGAAGCTTTGCTGCAAGAGCCCGAACCAGAACTTCGTTTCGGTGCTTATCACTACCTCTACCTTCGCGATCATCGCAATCCAATGGTCGCTGGTGAGAGGATTGGCGAAGCGTTCCGCATGGTTTCGATCCCCAGTTCGCATTCGCTCGTGGCCGTATCGATGGAACGCAGACCAGAAGTGATTGTATTCGGGAACAACCCTGAAATTCGTTTGACGAAAACTCTTGAGCCATCCCCCACGCTGCGTCTCTCGCCGATGTCGAGCGGTTTGGTGAGAGTAGCGAAGAGGACGATCTCGGGTGAAGTGTTGCAATCGATTCACTCGGCCGATGTGTTGTCCTTGATCAAAGCCATGCCGGCAATCGAAGGCAACTACAGTGACTTGGTACATCTGCTCGATGCTCTCGAGCAGTGTCAAGCTTGCTCCGCTCAAATCGCCTTGCATCCCCTGCCGCGCACCGCTCGCTTGTACGGTCAACCTGATGCCGCAGATCCTTCCATCATCAACGAAACATCGTCCGAAGAAGAAATGACTTCCTCGGATGAAATGCCAGTGGGCTCAGGGTTTGAAACCAATGTAGGATCGGAAAACGGTGTAGGGTCGCAAGACGGTAGATGGTCAGAAGACGGCAGGGAATCCGACGCCGCAAGCAGCGATGCGCGAGCATCGGCTCGACCGAGAGAATTCTAAACACGACGGTCCCGGATTCCCTATGTTAAAGGCGCTGGAACTTGTAGGTTTCAAAAGCTTCGCGGATCGAACGCGGTTCGATTTCCCTGAGGGAATCACCGTAGTGGTCGGTCCGAACGGATCGGGCAAATCGAACGTCGTCGATGCGATCAAATGGGTGCTAGGTACCCAAAGCGCCAAGGCTCTGCGCGGATCGGAAATGTCCGATGTGATTTTCAAGGGCTCGGCAGAAGGGGGGCGCAAACCTGCCAACAGCGCCGAAGTCACCCTTGTTCTCGACAACCGCACCCGCATACTCGAACTCGATGCCGACGAAGTCGAAGTCTCTAGGCGAGTGTATCGCAGCGGTGAAGGTGAGTATTCGATCAACGCAAGACCTTGCCGTTTGAAGGACGTTCGGGATCTGTTTCGTGGGACCGGGGTCGGGGTCGATGCATACAGTTTGATTGAACAAGGCAAGGTGGATCGACTGTTGCAGTCTTCCCCCAAAGACCGACGTTCTATCTTCGAAGAAGCCGCGGGTATTTCTCGATTCAAAGCGAGAAAAGCAGAGGCTGAGAAGCGACTGAGCCGAGTCGACCAAAACATGGTTCGCTTGCACGACATCGTCGAAGAAGTCGGCGGAAGATTGCAGACTCTGAAGAATCAAGCGACGCGAGCTCAACGGTATCGTGAACTGACCGCCCAAATGCATCGCAAACGCGTGCAGCTTGGTCGCCTCGAACATCGCGAACTCCAGGAGAATTTGCAGCAAGTCGTCACACGCATTGCGGAAGCAGACGAACAACGCGAACAATTGCAGTCCCAATCCGTCGAAGTACAGCGGGAATTAGATGCTGCGGTGGAGCGTCAACAACAACTCCAAAATGAATTGGCAGCTTGCAATCGCGATATTCTCGACACGCAAACCAGTCATGCCCAGAAAACTGCTGAACTTACATCATCCCGCCAGAGGCATCTCGATTGGGTCTCTGAGCAATCAAGTCTGCGAGATCGTATCGAGTCTTTGCAGAGGCGAGTGACGCTTAGCGAAAGCGAGATTAATGACCGAAGGAACGAGTTGCGGGAACTCGAAGAGCAGCGGAAGCTTTGGGATGAACGCGCACTTCAAATCGAGAAACAAGCGACCGACCAAGAAGCCACCGTGATCGACTCGAGGAACAAGCTCGACGCGATGCGTGGAGATACGCAAGCCGCTCGAGATCGGATCGCGAAATGCCGCTACGATATCACGTTGCACGAAACGCAACTCGAGCAAGCCACCGATGCGATCGACCGAACGCGAAACGAACACAGCGGTTTGATCGGTCACATGGAGAAAATCCAAGCGAACCTCGACCAGTTGACGCGGCAAAATGACCAAGTCCGGACGCAACACATTCAAGCCCAATCCGAACGGGACGCGGCTGTCGAAGAACTCAACGAAGCTTCGCGTCAACAAGATGAACAACGACAGAATGTACTTGATTTGCAGTCGCGTGTAGAAGCTTTGCGCGAACGATACCGAGTGCTTGAACAACTCGAAGATCAGTTCACCGTTGCGGAAAAAGGTGGGCAACAACTGATTCGCGCCACTCAGCGGCTTGTTGATTCCGTACAAGAATCCGATCGCTTCTCGATCGAGCGAAGCATGATTGAGCGGGGAGCGAAATCGATTCAAGGTATCGTTGCGGATTTGATCTCGTCCGATTTGCATCTAGCTCCTCTCGTCGACGTCGCCTTAGGTTCCCATGCCGATGCAGTCGTTCTTGCAGATGGCCAAGTTGTCGACTGGATTCAAGAAGGCCGAATACAACCCGAAGGACGTGTGACACTGCTGCGACTCGATCGATTACCCGCACGTCGCACCGGTGAGAAAATACAACTCGACGGTCTGCGTGGAGTCCTCGGTCGCGCTGATCGGCTCGTGCGGTTCGCAACGACTCACGAACATCTCGTCCGATCGCTACTTGGTACAACTTGGTTCGTCGAATCGCTGACCACTGCGCTCGAATTGAGCCACCTTCGCGGAGCCGGACTGCGTTTCGTAACTGCGGAATGCCAACTAATCGATAGCGACGGAAGCATCACTATCGGGTCACTCCAAGCTGGACTTGGGCTCGTCTCGCGTCGCAGCGAAATGCTTGCCACCCAAGAACAAATCGATCAGCTACACTCTCAATACGAAGAAGCCAAACGGCAGTATACCGAAACTCAAACGGTCTTTAGGACTGCATCGAATCGGGCGAGAGAAGCCGAATCGCTGGTGCATCAAGCCGACCGTTCGCTTGTCACATTACAGGAACGCATCTCGGCGATGAGTGACCGCGCTCATGCGATGCAATCGGATATCGATGCGAAGCAACTCGAGCTAGCAGAACGGGTCCGATACGAATCGGAATTGCTTGACCTGATTGCGAACCGCAAGTCGGAACTTGAACAACTTCAGCAAACCGCCGATGAATGCCACAAGGCTTGCTCGACGCTTGAACGAGAACTCGAAGGACTCGAGAGCATCAGCCGGCAATTCAACAACGACCTGGTCGAGAAGAGAGTCGAAACCGCGAGACTGGAGCAACGGATCGATGGCTTGCGAACCACCCTCGATCAGCTACTCCAAGACACCCATGAGCGCAATCATCACGTCCAAGTTGCTCAAGATGGACTCGATACACTCGATCAAAAACTTGTGGAGATCCAAGCGTCGATCGATCTGCTGAAGGTGCAAATCGAAGCCACCGAAGAGGAGCTTACCAAGCATCAGCAACGACGCCACGACGCAAATAGCGCATTGGAAACCCACCAAAGCAGTTTGCAAGAGATCACCAAAAACCGCGATTCAATGCAGCGACAACTCGATAAGTGGAGCGATCGGAAATCGACTCACGAACAAGAGCAAACTCGGCTTGCTGACGAAATCCAATCACTTCTGGTGCGATACCGTAACGACTACCAGATCGTACTTGGCAAGAGGGGCGAAAGCGAGCAAGCCGATTTCGATTCCGACGATCAGATCAACGAGGATGAAAATCAGGATGAAATCAAGGATGAGATCCAGGATGAAATTCAGGATGATCCAGATGTCGACAGGTACACGTTGGAAGCTCAGATCGGTCTATTGCGGCAAGAGCTGAGCCAATCAGGGAGCGTCAATCTTGAAGCCCTAGAAGAGCTTGAGCATCTGCAATCGCGTTACGATACTCTTTCGGGTCATGAGCGCGATTTGCTCGAAGCGAAATCGACGTTGATCAAGACCATGCAGAAGATCGACACCGATTCGCAGTCGTTGTTCCTAGAGACCCTGGAAGCTATCCGGACAAACTTCCAAACCCTCTACCGCAAGTCCTTCGGTGGCGGCCATGCGGATATCGTCTTGGAGAATCCAAATGATCCGGAGAGCGGTATTGAGATCTTGGCGACTCCGCCAGGCAAGACCACCTTCAGCAACAGCTTGCTCAGCGGCGGAGAGAAAGCACTTACGGCCGTAGCTCTGATCATGGCTTTCTTCCAGTATCGTCCAAGCCCCTTTTGTGTGCTTGACGAAGTGGACGCGCCGTTCGACGAAGCCAACATTGGTCGGTTCGTCAGTGTCCTCAATGAGTTTCTCGACACCACGAAGTTTATTGTGGTGACCCACAGTAAAAAGACCATGACGGTCGCCGACATGATCTACGGGGTAACCATGCAGGAGAGTGGCGTTTCGCGACAAGTCTCCGTGAAATTCGAAGAAGTAAACGACCGAGGGGAACCGCTACGACGCGAACCACGCGCCGCTTAGCCTTGTCATAAACTTACCCATTTCCCCGAATTCCCCTGTATGTCCAGACCGTTTGTGCCGAATAAACCGACGAAGCCTACTTCGATCGACGTTTCGGCGTTTGAACATCGAGGTATCGGCGAATCGACGAATTTCAATCCAAAAACGACAAGCTGTCGAATAACGGCAAACTGTCTATTAACGACAAACTCGGTGTCGTCATGCAAATCCAATCCACACGATTCGGCAAACTTGAAATCAGTCACTCCGACCTGATCTTCATGCCCCATGGACTCATCGGGTTCGAAGATTACCGCCATTGGATTTTGCTAGCATCGGCTGATTCCGAGGAAGTTGCTTGGTTGCAATCGGTAGCGTTGCCTAATGTGGCTTTGCCGATGATCTCGCCGCGGCGGTTCATCCCCGAATATCGACTTCACGTTCAACGCCGCGATTTGGATGTTCTCCAAATGCATGCGCGAGATAAAGTCTTCGTGCTTTCGATCCTCAACAAAAGTGGCAAGCATTGGACGACGAATCTCAAAAGTCCAATCATCATGAATTCCACGAAGCGATTGGCCGTGCAGGTGATCTTGACCGACGATCAACCTCTCTCGCAACCGATCATCCTGGCTGACGAACAAGCCTTGCAGCAGGTCGCTTAGCAACCCGTTATACTGATATAAGTGCATAGCTATCAGTTCATAGCTATATTTGCGCAAGCAATTGTGCACCACTATCAGTAGTCAACCCAGCGCAAGCACCCCAGCGCAGGCAACACAAAGCAAGCAGACCAGAGCAGGCAAGCATGAGTGGAAGTGTACAAGAACACCGCAAGAAGGCTGAATCTCGTCTTAAAGTCGCGGTACTGACCGTAAGCGACACCAGAACCTTCGAGAACGACCTCGGCGGAAACCTTATCCAGAGCTTGATCGAACAAGCTGGCCACAAGGTGGTCAGCCGAGAAATCGTCAAAGACGAGCTTGAAGCAATCCAGCAATGCACCTTGCGACTCTTGGGCGATAACCAAGAGGCCAGTATCCAAAAGGCCAGTATCCAAGAGGCAGGCACCCAAGGGGACTCTCTCGGTGAAGTACCCGATGCAATTCTAATCACTGGTGGGACTGGTTTAGCGGCTCGCGATCAGACCACCGAAGCGATCGAAGCCCTCTACGATGCAAGAATCCCAGGGTACGGTGAATTGTTCCGGATGCTCTCCTATCAAGAAATCGGGCCAGCATCGATGCTTAGTCGTGCCAGTGGTGGACGACGGGGAAAACAAGTGATCCTGACCATGCCGGGCTCGCCAGCCGGCGTACAATTGGCCATGGAGAAACTTATCGTCCCCGAACTTCCCCACCTGGTGCATCATGCCGGTAAATAATATCGCCCAAGGCCGACCCGTCGATCTGCTGTCAAACCGACGAAGAACGCCGCTGCTCTCCGGGTTTGACTTCTCCCTAAACCTGCTTACCCGGGGCCTACCTACGCGGGGCCTACCTACGCGGGGCTTACTTATGCGGGGCCTATTAACCTTGGGCCTGCTCACCTTGGGCTTGACTGCTGAGAAATCTTCAGCTCAACCCCCTCCTCCTGACAACACGCCAGCTGCGAACTCGCCCGCTGCGAACTCGCCTGTTGAAAACTCTGCTGCTGAAAACCCGGCCGCCGAGAAACAATCAGCCGAGAAAAAACCGGGCAACACCCCCGCACCTGCCGCGGCCGACGCAGCTTCAAAACTCTACAAAGTCCGCATTCAGTTCGACGTCCCGTATCAAGGCGATGCGGATCCGTTGCAAGTCGCCGACATTTACATTCCCCTTCGCGAAGACATCGAGCACGCACCCAAGCTACCAGGCGTTTTAGTTATTCACGGTGGAGCTTGGGTCGCCGGCGATAAACGATTCGATTCCGGCCACGCGCGCAAGATCGCGCAACAAGGCTATGTGGTCATGGCCATCAACTATCGGCTTGCGCCCAAACACAAGCATCCCGCGCAGGTTCAAGACTGTCGGCAAGCGCTGCGGTGGCTCCATGAGCATGCCCAAGAGTACCACATGGATGAGACGGCTTTAGGAGTATGGGGCTATTCCGCCGGCGGGCATTTAGCTGCCCTCTTAGCAACCGATCGAAAGGAACTTGATCCGCCGATCCGCGTCTGCGTTGCAGGTGGTGCACCTTGCGACCTATCGATGATCCCAGAAGACAGCCGAGTCCTCGCTGGGTTCCTCGGTGGAACTCGCAAACGGCTTGCAAATCTCTATGCGGAAGCTTCTCCGATCGAACATGTCACCCAAGACGATCCGCCGGTGTTGTTGTTTCACGGAGATGCCGACGAGTTGGTTCCGATCGAATACGCAAAGCGGATGCAAAAGAAGCTTTCGGAACACTCGGTCGAACATGAGCTGATCGTCTTGCCAGGCAAGTCCCACTTGATGGCTTTCGTCGATCCTCGTGGCATGAAAGCATCGATCTCGTTCCTCAATCGCTACCTCAAAGCTCCCCGTTGATTGAGCTTATTCGATGATCTTCTGCAGTCGCTCTAGCATCCGGTCCGCCACGTCGCGATGCTCATCGATCACGTTTTGGCTTTCACCTAAATCGGACTGCAAGTCAAACAACTGTAGCTTAGGAATCTTCGTGGGAACGAGTCTTAGTTCGACGTTGCTTGCGCGCTGAGCGTTCGACAAAAGTAGTTTCCAGCGACCTTCGCGGTACCCGAAATTCCCCGCTTGCCCGTTGTCTTGCTGAACCAATGCG